>Ga0209986_10001889_pt1 | contig 19745 bp, 11 predicted proteins | sample BlataG_FD_183168 | JGI IMG/M metagenome (GOLD analysis project Ga0209986, IMG submission 183168) | Deep subsurface microbial communities from Black Sea to uncover new lineages of life (NeLLi) - Black_00105 metaG (SPAdes) (version 2) | ecosystem: Environmental > Aquatic > Marine > Oceanic >... | reverse complement strand
CACCGATGTTCTCAACTGTTGGACCACGATCAAGAAGGTGCTCCATCTTCTCCAACACCTTTGCGAGTTCGGATGATACCTGTTTTCCTCTATCAAGCACCGCGCCAAGCTGTTCTAGCTCGAATGGATGGCTTCGTCTGCGCTCCAGTGCTGCATTGAATAGATCGTAGAGAATGATCACTGCGCGATTCCCTGTTACGAACTCAACGTGCACAGATTCTTCTTCTCTCTTATAGTCGATTATTTTGAAGACTCCAATATCTCCTGTGCGAAGGACATGGGTACCTGAACATGCTGCGGCATCAGAATCTCCGATTCGCACTATCCGCACTATCTCGTGCTTTGCTTCTACACTCTCACGGGCACGAATCGATTTGTCGAGCTCCAATGCTTTCACAGTCTCAGTTGAGACAGGGATGTCACGATGTATTGCGTTTTGGACGGACTTTTCAGCAGAAAATAATTCTTGAAGATCGACCCTAGCTCCAATCATTTCTACGACTCCGTGATGGCCATCAATCCACATCGCGCCTGGTTTGAGAGTCGGATATCTTTCTTTCAGGGCGGCGGCAAAGAGATGTTCGGCCGTGTGATTCCTCATTATCGATAACCTCCAATCCATGTCGATTACCAATGTGGCCTTCACACCTCTGGAGAGCCCTTTCTCTGTCAGCATCACAACAGCATTGGCCCTCTGCATCGTATCCCGCACAACGATTTCTTCTTGGTCAATTTTTAGAACACCGCGGTCTCCGGCTTGGCCGCCTCCAGCTGCTCTTACAACATCCTCCTCTAAGGTAGTTTCGAAGTGCTCTTCTATGGGCCTGCTATCTGCTATTGTCACAAGGAATTGGTCTTTCAGTGGATCTACCCAATACGGCGGGAGCGATGTCATCCTTTTTCACCTAAGCCGAAATCAATAAAGGATAGAGACAATGCTCTATTCTAGTTTAGCGGAAGCACTGAGGACCTCATTAATGTTTAAGTTCCTATCCAGAGACCCGGTCAAGAAGGCGAAGAAACACGTCGAGAAGGCTCTAGGAGAGCTAGAGGACGGTTATCCTGACTACGCCAGTATCGAGTTTGAGAAAGCCGCCAAGCTCTTCTTGGAAGGCGAAGGCCCTGTTTTTGCAGTCAAGTATTTCCGTGAGGCGGCCGCTTGTGCTTTGCAGAACAATGACCATGCAAGGGCGGCGTTGATGAAGAGCGAGGCCGCAGAAACGCTCTTGGTCGAGAGCACTTTCGATGAGGCAGGTGAGCTCTATTCGGAAGCTTCAGATCACTTTTTCCGGATCAAGAAAGTCCGGACATCTGGACGAGCAATCGCACTGGCCATTTTATGCCATTTATCTGTTAGACGATTCGATACGAGCATGAACGTGCTAAGGAAAGCTGAGAAGCGATTCTCAAGCGCTGAGATGAGGAAGATGGCTGAGCTCAATCTTGCGAGCTTGTTCGTAAGAATACTGTTTGAGGGTCATTCCATTAGTAGTGAGGACCTTGAAAAAGAGATTAGCAAGGTTAAGCCACAGCCTGTTGAGGTGCATCTCTTTGAGTTTCTATTCAGGTCCATTCGTCTGGCCATTCAGACTGAGATTCGCGTCGAGTGGGCAGGACAGGAGCTTGATGAGGTGAGCGCTAAGACTCCCATCGAGTTTGAGTTCCGCTACAAGTGTCCGGTTCCTGTCAAAGCTTGTGATTTCAAGTACACCCTATCAAATAGCTTGGTCTTCTCAAAGGAGCCGAAGATTGGTCCGGATATGAATACGGAAGAATCATGGTTATTCGAGGTGACGCCCGTTCTTAGCGGGGGTGGCATCATTGGTCCATTCAGACTGACTCTCGAAGGCGATGAGGTTCATGTGCACAAGGTCAGTAACACGATTGATTTCCTGATTACGAAGGCGCCGTCAGACCTTAAAATAGAAATGACACCACAGCGCATTTCTTGTGGATTGGGTGAGGACGCATTTCTTGATGTCACACTCAGCAATACAGGAGATGGCCCAGCTGAGAATATCGCCATTGAAATCGTACTATCTGAAGGTATTGAGATCTCCTTGGGAAGCAACGAGAAGATAATCCAATTCCTGGGCCCAAATGAGAAAATGCGGCTCCAAGTCTATGTGCGTGGGATTTCCTATGGAGAAGAGCTTGTTACTGTCAAAGCTACAGATGGGCGCAGTGGGCATGAAGTCATCACAACATCGCAGATCAACGTAGGATAGTATCCCTACTTCTTCTGCCTCTCCCTCTCCTCCAAAATATCAAGGCAAGCACTCATGACCTCTTTGATGGTATCTTCTTCCTTGAACTTCCTCAATAGATCGCCTGCTTTATCCAGCTTGTTGTCGGTGAGAGCTTCACTGAATGATAGCAGTGTACCAAGCCAATCCCATCTCGTCTTGTCAATAATCCTCTTCGCAGTCTTGATGAGTTCCTGTGCGTCCTTGGTTCTATCAATTGTAGCGAAACCCATTGCCGCCAGCGAGAAATCAATCACGGCTCGTTCAGCCTTGCCCTCATCCAGTGCTTTTTTGGCCGCCTGCTCGTATAGGTCTCCCACATTCTTCGCGCATGTCAAGAAGTATTCCGTGTTAGCCAGCTTATGGCAGGCATAGGCCGCCCATAAGTACGATTGCGCGGCCGTTTCGGTCATCTTCTCCAGGAGCGCCTCCCCAGCTGCATCCTCATAGAGAGTTAGTGCGGTGGAAAGATCGCCTGTCTGCCTGTACTGGGTGGCGGCCTCAAAGTATGAAGTTGAAGCGGCCCGGTGGTTACCTTTCTCAAGGCTCGACTCAGCGTGCATGTGGTAGTACTCAGCTGACTTTCTTGCCATGTCAAGAACCCTTTCGAGGTAGCAATCTGCTGCCTGCTTGTACTGGTTCGCGGCCTGATAGAACTGTCCTGCTTCGACGAACTCTCCAGCTAGCCGCTCCCATTGACTACATTCGTCTTCCATGGAAAACACACTCATACCTGTCTGGTTCTATGCCAAGAGGTATCGTTATGTGTCCGTGTAGCATAGAAATATGTTGCCCTGACGTAAGGCCTTCGAAAAATGGTAGCTTGCTGGCAAAGTGCTCAAAGAATGGTGCTCATATTGAGTTTCGGCCTCATCGAAAAGATTGTTGGAACCTGGGTTGTCTTTGAAGGGATCCCCTTCTGGCTGGAGGTCCCATTACTTATTCTGCTGTGCATCTTCCTTTACATGTTTGTTGTTATGAAGGTGGTGAGACGATTCTGGCAGTTCCCAGCTCCTGCCTTCATAGGGCGCGGCCTTAACTCTACTCACCGGAAGCGAATCCAGCCGCCTTCGATGATTGTGAAGGGCCTAAGGCTAGAAACAGGAATGATTGTTGTTGAGATTGGTTGTGGGCCTGGAACATTCACGATTGACGTGGCGAGGGCAATCGCTCCGAAGGGGACTGTGTATGCTGTTGACATCCAAGAGGGAATGCTTGAGCAGCTTCGAAACAACATTCAGAAGCATGGCATAGAAAACATCGTGCCAATCCTAGCTGACGCAGGAGGACGGATACCATTGGATGATGAGCTTGCAGATGCTGCTTTCAGCGTTACTGTTCTTCCTGAGATACCAGACCGGGTGGGGGCTCTAAGGGAGATACACCGAGTTCTGAAGCGAGATGGATTTTATGCGGATGCAGAGCTTGTCATAGATCCCGATTGGCCGCTGCGGAGGACAGTAAAGAAGTGGGCGTCGGCGGCAGGTTTTCGGTTCAGTCATGAACTCGGTCATGTATTCAGATACGTACTGGTCTTCCAAAAAACCTGAGAGATCAGTTTCACTACTTCTCTTTGAGCTCTTCAAGAATCTCTTTTGCACGTTCAACCTTGACGTTCTTCTCTTTTACTAGCCGCTCTGCAACTACGTCTACGAGTTTGCCCTTGGCTCCAGCGGTGGCCGCCACGTTTCTTGCATGTAGTGACATATGGCCCTTCTGTATTCCCTCTGAGGCGAGTGCCCTAAGCGCTGCGAAATTCTGGGCTAGACCCACACTTGCTATGACATGGGCCAGCTCGAGTGCGGTTTCTACTCCAAGAATCTTGACACAAGCTCTAGCTACAGGATGGATTTTCGTGGCTCCTCCAACAAGTCCGACAGCCATGGGAATCTCGATACTGCCTACGAGGTCTCCATTGGGATCCTTCTCGTATTTTGTAAGAGAGTGATAGCCTCCGACAGCAGCATAGCTGTGTGCTCCTGCCTCAATGGCTCGGAAGTCATTCCCGGTAGCAATGACAACAGCGTCGATACCATTCATGATTCCTTTATTGTGAGTGGCGCATCTGTATGGGTCTGCTTCAGCGAAAGCCCAGGCGGCGATTATAGCATCCACAACCTCTTCGCCCCCAAGGATTTTCTTGTCAAAGGTTGCTTTGCATAGCACAACACGGAGCTCTGCCAGATTGGACAGAATCCTGAGTAGCACCTTGCCTCCAGTGATTTTCTCAATGACCGGAGCAAGAGCTTCTGCCATTGTGTTTACAGCATTGGCACCCATTGCATCGCGCGTATCCACTATGAGTTCTGTGATTAGCATTGGTCCTACTTTTGTGTCAATGACTCTTACTCTAAGGTCTCGGGCTCCTCCTCCAAAGCGAATCAGAATCGGGTCTTGATCGTTAGCCAGTTGAAGAAGATCTTCCTTTGCTTTGAGCACTTCCACTTTCGCGGAGTATGGTGTTGGCACATTGATGGCTTGAATCTGGGCAATCATGAGCGGCCCCGTGTCGGTGGCAGTGAATCCACCATGCGTTCGTGCCATCCTAGCGGCATTGCTCGCCGCCGCCACAACGGATGGCTCCTCAATTGCCATCGGTATCAGGTAATCCTTCCCATCTATCAGGAAGTTCGTGGCGATGCCAAGCGGAAGTGGCATGGTTCCAACAACGTTCTCAATCATGTGGTCCAGAACTTCGAGGTCCACTTTGCTAGGATCAACAAGAGGTCCCATATCATCTTCACTTAGGCCGGTGAGCTCTGCTAGCTTCTTTGCTCGCTCTTCTCTGGTGAGCTTGTAGAATCCGGAGATGCGGGAATCTTTTACCAATGCTTCATCCTCCCTACCGCCCGGGTTGCATTCCTAATAAGAATGCTGTCGTTTAGGCGTAGTAGTGCAAGGACACAGATGATTGGCAAAGACCATAGTTTTAAGTTTGACATATCAGTGGGTGCTCGGAGGCTCAGGCGAATGAAACCGACGAGTGATTTCAGAGAAACCATTATTGCACTGGCCAAGAAGAGAGGGTTCTTCTGGGGCCCATCCCCAGAGATCTACGGGGGCAGCTCTGGATTCTTCGATCTTGGACCTCTTGGAAAGCTTCTGAAGAATCGGCTCGAAGCCAACATTCGTTCGTCTTTTGTGAGAGCCAACTTCTGGGAGGTTGAATGCCCGACAGTTTCACCAGCAATTGTTTGGAAAGCATCTGGTCACCTTGAGGGCTTTGTCGACCCGATTACTCAGTGTACGAAATGCGGACAGCTGTACCGTGCAGACAATCTGATACTTGAGCAGGCACCGGATGCTAAACTGGCAGGGCTTTCCTTGGATGATATCACTGGCAAGATTGAGGAACTCAAGGTCCATTGTGCTGCGTGCAAAGGAGTCCTCGGTCCGGTCAAAGAGTACAACCTGATGTTGAAGACAACGCTGGGTCTGGATCAGGAGGCATACATGCGGCCTGAAACCGCCACATCAACGTACTTGCTTTTCAAGCGGTTCCTCACCTTCTTCAGAGACAAGCTTCCTGCCTTGGTATTTCAGATTGGCAAGGCCTATCGCAACGAGATATCGCCCCGTCAGGGAATGTTACGTCTTAGAGAGTTCACCCAGGTGGAAGGTCAAGTATTCATCCTTGAGAAAGATGAACACGATTGGCCCGGGTTCGAGAACATCCGCGACGATAAGTTGCCTCTCCTTCCATATCCGGTTCAAGAATCCGGGAGCGATGAAGTCACTTCTATCAAGGTTTCAGCCGCTCTTACGAAAGGGTACTTCCAGAAACAGGCGTATGCTTGGTGTGTACATCTCGCGCACTCAATCTTCAGGAACATGGGCTTCTCTGAGGACCATTCGAGAATCAGGCAGCATCTCCCAAATGAACGTGCACACTATGCTGCCGATGCTTGGGACATCGAAGTCTTCACGAATAGCCACGGATGGGTGGAGTGCTGCGGTATTCATGACAGGGGCAACTACGACCTTAGTAGACATCAGGAGCACTCCAAAGAGAAACTCAGCGTGAAAGTAGACAAGAAACCTGTTGTGCCCAATGTTCTTGAAATCGCGTTTGGAGTGGAGCGACCTCTGTTTTGCGCAATAGATAATGCATACGTTGAGGATGAAGAACGTGCATGGCTGAGGTTCCCGCCAGAGATTGCACCCATCCAGGTAGCAGTGTTTCCGTTGATGGGCAAACCCGAGCTCCTTGAACCTGCTCAGCTAATCTTTGAGGAGATTATGGACACGGGTCTTATAACCTACTTTGACCAAGGCGGCTCCATTGGACGGCGTTATCGGCGACAAGACGAGATAGGCACCCCGTTCTGCATAACCATTGACTATCAAACACTTGAGGATAAGACTGTCACTGTGCGAGATCGCAACTCTATGGGACAGGTCCGGGTTCAACAGGACGCTCTTGCGGACCTACTGGAAGACTTAGTGCATGGAAAGGTTGCTTTCGAGTCGTTAAGCAAGTGAGGGGCAGGATTTCCTACCGACACGTGGTACTCGGAAAAAGAGATAAGGCCGACAGGCTATTCTGAATTGAGAGGGTGCTTGATGCGCGAGGAATCTGAAGCAATAGAACTCAAGACAATTCTTATCGCTGTGGATGGGTCCGAACATTCGAACAAAGCCGTTCGCTATGCGTGTGCCATTGGAAACGCCATGGGTGCAGAGATTCTGCTCCTTCACGTGGTGCCAATGCTGGTGTCTGCAACGCCCTATCATGATACTGTTTCCGACCAGCCGTTCCTTGCCCTGCAGAAAGTCGGTGAAGACATACTCGCGAGAGCCACCAATGTTGTTTCATCACTGAACTGCAAGGTAACCGAATTGATATCGCATGGGGATCCAGCCAACCAGATTATTTCGATTGCGGAGGAACGTGGAGCCAATCTGATCATAATTGGTTCCCGCGGGTTGAGCGGCTGGAAGCGGATGCTCGTGGGATCTATCAGTGATAAGGTGGCAAGCCATGCCTCCTGTCCCGTAATGATTGTCAGGTGATGTGATCTATATCGCACTGTCGCACCCACAGACGTAAGCTGGAGTGAGTGGTAAAAAGATGGTGCACTCCAAACATTTCGGTGTCACTGTAGATGTTGGCACGTCACAACTCACTATCCACTTATTGGACCTAGAGAACCAGAATTTGCTGGCTCAATGTGTACTTCGCAACCCTCAGAGTCCGTTTGGCCTCGATGTTGTATCCCGAGCAAAGCACGCAGTCGCTTCAGAGAATAATGCAAGTAAGCTCTCTGAGCTTGTACGTGGTGGAGTAATCCGGGGGATTCAGAGTGCTGGGCAGGACGCTGGGGTTGCCCTCGGTGACATTCAATCGATGGTTGTGATCGGGAACACCGTAATGCATCATCTGTTCTATGGCTTGCCAGTTGATGATCTGCTCACACCTCCCTACGAAACTAAGGCCTCGAATGCACTGGACATGCATATTGAGGACCTAGGTATTTTCCTAGGCGACGAGGCAATGTGCTACTCTCCACCACTCATCGGCTCCTTTGTAGGATGTGATGCTATTGCGGTGTTGCTGGCTTCGGGGTTGATGTCCTCCACCGAAACAACAGTTGTTGCGGATGTCGGAACAAACACGGAGATAATGCTTGGTCATAAGGGCAATCTCCTCATAACGTCTGCTGCCTCCGGTCCTGCATTCGAAGGCATGTCTCTTGACTGTGGCATGCCTGCAGACAAAGGAGCGATAAGTGCAGTTCAGATAGACACAGCAAGTCACAGGCCAAATGTGGACACTATTGATCGTGGAAGACCAATGGGCATATGCGGAACCGGTGCAGTATCCGCCCTTGGGGCTCTTCTTGATTCAGGTCTGCTTAATTCCGAGGGTTCCCTCGCCCGACACATCGAGTCCACATGGCTGTCTGGACGCGGGGACGTGGTTCATTACATATTGGTTCAAGCTACGGATTCTGGTACAGGACGCCCGATATACATCTCCCAGATTGACATCAGAATGATGCAGCAGTCGAAAGCTGCAATCTTCACCGCCATCGAGCTTCTTGTAGATGAAGTGAGTATAGCTGCCGGCGACATTGAGCGTTTCCTTCTAACAGGCGCCTTTGGTTCTGACTTGAACATAAGCGATGCAATCAGGATTGGGCTTTTCCCACAGTTTCAGAATGCGAGGATAGATCAGATTCTGGGCGGGGCTAGCTCTGGAGCTGACATGATTCTATTGAATCCAGAATTACGCGATGTTGCGAGTGACATAGTTAGGAACACAGACTATGTCGATCTGATGGATAACTCTGAGTTCGAGTCTCGGTTCTCCAAGGCTCAGTTATTCCCCGGTTCTCAGTAGACGAGTTCTTTGTCGGTGAACGACTCTCCGTCCCTAATCCTTGAGGACGAAAGCGGTCGCCCGTCCTTGGTTCTCACTCGAGGTACTACGACAATATGGAACCTGGGTATATCGTTCTCTGCACGCATGACATTGATACTGAACGCCATCTGGACAACGCCAATCTCGTCAGAAACAACCAGTGCTTCCAGGTCTTTCATCTTGTCAGCGCCGCCTTCCTTTGTTTCTATGGGGAAGATAGTGCACCTATGCAGGCCATATTCTGAAGTGATGAATTCCGCAAGAGCCTGTCGACGTTCCTTGTACGATTGTATCAAAGCCCCTCTCTTCTTCCGAGTGAGCATGTGATCACTAGTGAGCCCAATGGAAACCTTCTCTCCGATTTTAAAGGCGGTTCTAAGGAGGTGCTTGTGACCATCGTGTAGATGATCAAATGTGCCGGCAAATACGACCTTCTTGTATAGCCATGGACTCTCCTTCAGGTCCTACACATCCCTCACTTCTAACACACCCATTTCCTTCAAGTCATTAACGATGCTGATGAGAATCTGAGAATCGGAATGACCGAACTGGAAACAGAGCTTGTCCCAGATTTCGTTGAGGTTTGCCCAATCTACGCAGAGGTTTAGCATCTCGTCAATGCGCACGTACAGATGTTGGTCTTTCTCTTTCAGTTCCATGTACTTGCCCATCTTGTCTTTCAGCTTCTCTGTCATCATGGATGGGCTCAACGGATACTTGAAATTGCGTTTGACTTCAACGTCGAGTCCCACTGTATCAAGGTCAATTTCGTGCTCTTCTTTTGCCTCAAGACCGATTTCAGCACAAGCTCCTTCGTAGGCTTTCCTGGCGACCATCATCTCTGAGGTATATCCCATGTCAAGGCTTGTCTTCAAAGCTTCTCTCAATCTGTCTTGTTCTGAGATGAGCGCCCATTCAGTGGCCGCCTTGTTTAGCGTTGCCTTTCCTAGGTCCAGCGCCATGCCCAGCCACCTGAGAACCCTCGGGTAGACCTTGTCGGGATCTCCCTTGCATGTTGCTAGCTCCATAACACCTTGTGTGCCAACTGCTTGCATGATATCGATGGCCTCATTCCGAACTTCAGCAAGGATCGCCTCTTCAACCGTATGCCCCGAATACAAATAGGTCAATGACGTGAGAACCGCAACCCGTGTTGCATAGGCCATCTGCGCCGGGTCGATTTTGTCAGCTGTGTCTGTGGATGTATGATAGAACTTGTCTGGGCTCTGGTTCAGCATTACCGATGGGATGCCAACTGTCGCATCTACGAACATATAGTGGTCACTCCCTGCCGAGAATTTGCTATAGCTCCATGGCAGGGGTGTCAAGGTGCCGCCGGATGCTATCCTTCTTTTCCTGCTGCTCTCTTCACATAACCAGTGTCGGACTACATTGTTGAATGTGCTCGGGAGCGAGAATGGAGTCCTGTAGATGTGGAAAATCGAACCCGACCTGCTCGGATCTGCGCCAACCATGTCCATGTTGAGCATGGCTTGACACCGGTTCAGTAGATTCTTCTCGTGGTGGATGAACTTGATGGTACCTGACCACTCAGGTCCCCACAGGAAACGGATTGAGATGTCTGGCTTTTCAATCACACCCTTGCGAATAAGCGAGGCCAAAGATCGCAATGCTTCAAGGAGAGCTGCACTTCCGGATGCGTTATCATTGGCACCGGGATGAGGATGACACACATGTGCAAAAAGCCAAAATTCTCTGGAAGTATCCTTTCCTTCAATAAGTGCTGAGATGACCTCTAACGTACCTTCTTTCAGCTCTGCATGAACCTTCGCCTTCACCCTAACTTTCTTGTCTTCCTCGAGCCATTTCTTGATCTGCACGCCGTCTGCTTGGGTCAAGGAGAATCCAAATTTCACCTTCGCGCCCTCATCAGGACTGGGCCAGATTGCATCGTATCTTCTTAGAGACGCTATCTCATCAATGCCGGATGGTGCAACGAAAGTGAGAATGCCCGCCGCCATCTGATCAATGCAAGCCACTCGATGAACCATGCGGGCCAAGCCTTCGGTCAAGACAATCTTGTTCTTGACATCCTTTCCCTTGTAATCCTCAGTACTCAGACCTTTGCCGATGAAGACCACTTCCGCTTCCATATCAGTTGAGCGTGAATGAGCAACGAGCGAAATCGGCTCAGCATCGAAATCAGCGAGGGTGCGTTGCTCGGGTTCTATAAGTTCCAAGGTTCCGGATTTCGGGAACCATCCGTAAGGGGTGTCCCATGTTTCGATAGGGGATGCACCATCCGCAGAATATGAGAAAATCTTCACTTTTGCATCCGAAACCTTCTTGATCTCCTGCTTGAGGTAGACAATGGCATCATGTATTCCTGGACTTGCCTGTATTCGGTGAAACTCCGAGAGGGCATTGACGTAGTCTCGGGCTCGTATCCCGGAAACTGTATCATTGACAGATTTAATGAGGTCATCAGGTAGCATATGCGGTTAGCACCGGCCCCTGCTACAGAGTATGTGGCATAAGTACTCTGCTGTTTGTTGAATGCACGAGAACTGTACGATCACAGTACTGAATGAATTAGGATCGCAGCCCGGATAGTGCATACCAAGGCCGCGAAATAGGCAGTTGAGAGGAACGATTAGGTGCCTCTTCGCCCAAGTCTGCCATCAAGCATGAATAGGGCGTTGGTGGAGTCACCAATAATCTTGAGCAGATCTCGGACCTTCTGGGTCTGCTCCTCTTCCTCAATCTGTTCATCATAGAACCATTGGAGCATTGAACCTGCTGCTCTGTCGCCTTCTTCATCAGCAATCTCTCCAATCTTGAATATCAATTTTGAAACGATCAATTCATGGTTGTACGCATCATCCCATGCCTCGTACGCTGACTCCCATTCCGTCTTAGGTGCCTTGATTGCTTTGAGCGCGACTTTGCCGCCACGGTCTGTGATGTGTTTCCAGAACCTCATCGCATGCTCGTACTCCTCTTTAGCTTGGAGCTTCATCCAGTGTGCCATGCCATCAAGATTCTTCTCCTCAAACCAGGTTGCCATTGACAGATAGATGTAACCGCTATACATCTCGAAATTGATTTGTTCATTTATTGCGTCTGTTAATTCCTTACTAATCTCCATTAGAATTCACCACATTGTACGTGTTGGAGCCACCTACACTTCACTATAGTGAAGTGCCTTCTTATAAGCAATATGGTATGGTGAACACTGGGCCGTTGCCAAGGAACTGAATGAACAGTCTGTCCAACGAACCTTTTTTACGAGCAAACGATATCTAGGCATTCTAAGGGCTGACGGAGTCTTGAAAGATGGTCGCGCTCAATCTTCTCACAGTTGTTTTTGAACTACTGCCCCCTCTCATTATGACAGTCATTTATTTGCTGTTCCTAGGAAGTCGCAAGAATAAGTTCATTGAGGGCTTCATAGTCCTCATGTACCTTAAGACGTTCACGTTCTTTCTGTACCACATACTAATGTCCACCTCAACCGTGGGATCTGGATTTGAGTCAGGTATTCCAATGTCACTTCTCTCTTGGATAGCATTTACCGATTTTCTCTTCCAGGTTGGGTATACACTTCAGGAATACTTGACTTGGGTGATGGTTTCGTTTATTGCAGCGCTCTTCGGGATGCTCGTGCTAGGCATCAAGCTGGCACTACAGGAACCCTTACAGATGAAGTTCAAGAACCTAGTTGGTCGGATAACTGGGAGCGAGCCGAAAAGCGATGGTTACTCGGGACTGAGAGACCGGCTGGACAACATCCGGTTTGAGGGTGTCGAACCACAGCCACTTGATCCCCAAGTGCAGGCTAATGCTTGGAGGGAGGGATGGAAAGACTATCTAATTATCGGTCTCGCTACATTGCTGCCATCGATCAGTGCATATCAAGGCTCTTTCGAGAATTATTTGCGACTTAGGTTGTCTCTCCCTGGATATGTTGCTCCAGATGCCTATGTATTGGGCGTACTAATATTCCTGACTTGGATCTATCGTTTTGGTTATCCTGCTTCAAATCGAATCGCTAAGGGGGCTGGTCTTATGCTGGGTGACCGCGACATTGGCAGCGAGATGATGAAGGGTGTGCTTGGCTGGTTCTTCAGACTGAACATTCTGTGGACTGTTGCCACCATTGCGCTCGATGTTTGGAGCATCATAAGGTTCGCTGGTCTTAGCGGATTGAATTTAATGACGGACTACTACATCGCCGGGCTGGTTTCTGCAGCCCCCCCAATTCTCTTCGCCATCCTCTTGCTTCCGCTTACTGAAGATTTCGCAGTGGTCCTCTACAAGAAGCTGTTTGACAAGATTTACCGCAGAGGCAGCACATCTATCCCTGATGAGTCCAGTGGAAGAACAGGAACTGTAGTGTCAGCGCTGGTGACCGGTCTTCTTGTCACAGGCGCATTCGTCGGGGGAGTTATGGCAGTGACATTGCGTTATTCGGCTGATCGATTCTTTCATGGGGCATTATCTCAGTTCTATCTCTATCCCGGGGAGGTTGCTAATGATGTCTACATTCTCATGAATAATCCCGACAATAATTTCTTGATGATAACCCCCACCATATGGACATTGCTGATGCTAGCGATCCCATTCGTTTCCATGCTGCTTATCGGAATATTGGGTCACTTTGCCAAGAGCCGCGGGGGCAGTAGCGAGCTCTTCGCCCTTATCGCTGGGCTGACAGTTTCTGTCGCAACGTGGTATTTGCTACCCGGGATGGATTTTGTGATCAACATAGCTGCTACACCAGCCAACTTGGGTGGAAGCGAATTCTATAGATTACGTCCAATCATAATTACACCTGGCAACATGCAATACTTGGCTCGCCTTGCGCTACAATTCATCGTAAACCTGCCGATATACGTCTGCACAGCACTCTTCATCCTGTACTTCTTCGAGTATAGAGAGAAATGGAAGGAACAGACTGGTGAGGTTTCAGGACCGTTGCTCAACGTTCAGCGACAGGATGTTATTGACGCAGTCAAGTTGTTCGCCCTTGGGCTTGTCTGTTCGGTTGTTGGTGTTTGGCTGTTGACTATTTTCCTCGACCCCGCTCTAGTAGGCCTAACTATTGACTCAGTCTTCGCGGAGATTGCAGCGCCAAACGGCCTAGAAGCGGTCTTGGAGCATTATGTATTGACGCAGACTGACAGCAGATTCCTGATAATAGCCGAACACAATCTCATCAGGACTCTTCTAATGCTCATCATTGGACCGATTTTCTGGGCATCGATTCTGTGGCTTGTTGCAGCCAAGCGCAAGGATTCCGTTGACAATCGCTTGGGATGGTTCAGTGGCATGACCTTGCTGGTGGTTGCTGTAGGCACTGGTTTCTGGACACTTCTTGATATGGAACGTGGTTACTTTGATCCCGATGCTTGGCCATGGGGTCTGGCAGCAAACATGGCGCTTCGAGCTCTGCTAGTGTTTGGTGCCTTTCTGGTCCTCTACCTCGTGGTGATTGGCATCCGCAAAGCATCCGGTCGTGATATGGGCATCTGGTGGCTACCGCTCTTTATCACCTTGTTCTGCCTAGAATACTTCGTGTACGATGACCAGTTCACGGTAATCGCGCTGGTTGTTCTGCCCTTGATTCTAACTCTGTTGTATAGGGTGGCATTGAGGGGAAGACCCCAAGTTAAAGCAGAGGATCCTTTGGTCACTTATATCAAGATGAGTTTGATGTCTCTGGCCATTGCTGAAGTCCTTTCAACTGCATTAATCCTCGGTGGCCTCAGTATTATCAACTTCATGTATGGCGGCAATCTGCTTTTCTTCCTGGCACACATCCTGCCGCACGCTGTGGTGGAAATCCCTGCATTCCTGTTTGCAGCTGCCATTTCATTTCGGATTGCCCGAGACATGTGGCCTAGCCTCGAAGCAGAGGACTGGGACTCTATCCCATCAAAGACCCGCAATCTGCTCTCGGACGAACGAATCTGGAGAACATATCTTTTGATTGTGTTCTTCCTGTTGATAGCGGCGCTGATTGAGTCTTTTGTCACTCCCCTTGTTGTAGCATTGGTTGGTGGCTAAAGGTTGAAGTATGGGTCTGGTTCGGATGTCAAATTCCGAACGCTTGCTCTTTTCCTCTTTTTTCCTATTAATATTGATTAATATATATACACAATATTCCCTTATATTCATAGAAATACTAATTCCTAATATATCCTATCAACACGCGCCGCGAATACGGGTTGGTATGATAGAGTTTGCTAATCGCGAGGCATGACTCCGACCTTGTTCAATCCACGGTGCGCAAGGGGACAGAACAAATGCAGCAAAATCAAACAAAACGTACGCTTATTTCTCTAGCTTCTATTGCGATTTTTCTATTCTCAATGATCTTTGCAAGCAGCAATGCTACATTGCCCATTCATCCAGTGAGTGACTCTGTTTTTGAGTTTACGTATTCACAGGATCCAGGTCCTCCATATGAGCCTGAAGCAAGCACTCATGTTTGGTGGGACCAAAACAGCAACAGCACTAGTGATGAGTGGTCATGGGATCACAGAAACTGGCTATTCGGACCGAGTCCTACGTTCGAGGTCTACCACGAAAACGGCTCTCTGCTGACTGGAGATAGCTACGCAGAAATTGATGAGGTTATACACTTCGTGGTGACTGTACCCAAGAACGTGTTCACTGAAGACGCAGATCTAGGACGTGTCAGTGTTCATGGTTGGTACACGACCGCAGACTGGAACTTCTCTGCAAACTTCAACATGGACTTTGACGCTAACCCCTATGCCTTCGACCCGTGGATGGCTGGAAGCTGGCAATACAACTCCTCAGAGGAGTTTGGTCCGCCACAACCCAGCTTCTTGGACATAATACCTGGACAGTGCTCAAACACAAGTGACGTTAGCAATTACTATGTCGACTTCGCGGTATCATTCACTGGCGATGCACCTCAGGGTCTCTACCAGATTGATATGTCCGTGGAAGACACCAATTGGAATTGGATAGGCTCTTACAATTATGGTTCTGGCTGGGATTTCAAGGGCATAGCCGTCGGAATGCATGCTGACCTTGCATGGGCACAATCGTTCGGAGGGGGCTACACCCTTCAGAAGATTGACATGGAGGGCGACCCGCTCTATTCCGTGAGCAGAGGCATGGACTTCATCATGCGATTCAACATCAGTGGAGATGAGCTTGAGTATGTTCGCCTGAGATTCCACATCCCCAATGGCATTGACATGTGGATTAACGAGACAGGGTGGCATGATGAACTCGTCACCAGCAATGGCGGCTGGCAATTCAACGAAACCCTACAGACGTATGTATGGAACGAATCAATCGAAGTAACAACTATGGAACACGTCTTTGGCGAGTATCAACGACGTGAATGGATCGACATGGGCACGAGCGAAGAGGTCAATGTGACCCAACTCTGGAACTACTGGGACGACGAAATCGAAGTCTACGAGATTGTGAACGAGACTCGGTGGATTGAGAAGGAGTTCATCTTTGAGTACAACGGAACGCACTTCGAGACTTACTATGGTTACACATACTGGGGCTACCCGTATGAGGAGTATATCCCTGGTACTTGGAATGAGGAAATAACTGTCCTCGAACCAATCCCCGAAGATTTGCCCATCTTTTACGAGCTCAACACTTTGCAATGTTCTGCAGCAACAATCGGTCCTGAGTTTGTGGTCAATTTCATTGGTCACTTCACAGACGAAATGCCTGTTACTGATATGTGGAACACATTCATGTTTCAAGACAACGTAATGGGGCCTGACAACTATCAATACTGGCCAGCTACTCATGGTGAGTATCCAAGGCAGACTCAGAGCGAGTACGAGATGGCGAAACAGATAGCTATCGAGACCCCTGTGACCATTGCCAAGCTACTCAGGGCTGATGGAACAGAACCCACTGGCTGGATGTTCCAGATTGACAAGGGCGACGACTTCATGATTAGCGGCAGGCTTCAGGGTGGCGGCCTAGTGGCTAACGATATCGATGCCTCACGGCTCACTCTCAATGCGTACAGTGGCTACTGGACTGAGGATGAGTGGGGCTGGTCTGAGCTCACCTACGAAACCACTATTGATATGGATGGCATTCCAACATTTAGAGCATTCAACAGGACTGAGAAGAATAACTACACCTACGGTGTCTATGAGGACTGGATCCTTACCAACAGCACTGGCTGGTTCTATGCCTACAACGAAACCATTGGCATGTGGGATTGGGCATATGGTAATTACACGGAGTGGCAGTGGGTTGAGGTTGAGGGTTGGCACTGGGCCTGGTGGTACTACAACCATCTCACTGGTAAATGGCAAGAGAAGTACATACCACATAGAAGCGCGGAAACCGTGATACCTGCAGACTTCAGCACTATCAGTGGCTTCACGTCATTGGTAGATGAAGGGGACCTTTGTGTCACGTTCCTTGTCAATATGACCGAGAGCGTGCCTGACACCAACTATTGGTGGGAATTCGCATTCATGAATAACACTTGGTATCAGGACTACTCCAGCGAGTACGGCGAGCATGAGGTCCTGAGCTGGGAGCGCGAGTGGGTCTATAGCTTTGACTACTTTGGCGACAAGGTCTACTTGGAACCATTCGTCAAGAATCAGCTCGTATACCAGTTCACCAATGGTTCACTTGTTTCTGATTACATGCTGGGACTTGAGAGTCCCTATATTGTTCTTGGTGATGAGGAACTGCCCATCAAGGTCCGAGAGAACTACGACCCATGGTCGAGCACTACCTGGACTGAGATGTTCTTCTATGATCACTGGGATCCGGGGACCGGCAATGACTACTATTACTACGAGTTGCTGAACGATACGAAGATCTTGGTCACGTACACCGATATGGCATACATCTACAATGTAACAACAACCACAGGCGATTCATTCCTCACAGCTATGGAGTGGGATTGGGGCTACCAATCCTATGAAACTCACGACAACTACTGGGTTGACTTGGATGGAGTCGTGCATCAAGGTGGAATGGAGTATCAGAGATGGAACCTCGAAAACTTCGAGTTCTACGACAAGGTCGAAATATCTTATCAGGATGAGGGTTGGTTTGTACGATACGGTCCTACTGACGATATAATGCTGCTCCATAACTATTGGTGGGAGAGCCTGGATAACACCTACTACATGACTGACCTAGACGGTACTCTCTACCAAGTAATCCACAACGAGATGTGGGGGCACAATGAGGCCTTCATCGACGGATCTTGGCAGGCCGTTGGTTGGTTTGAGCATTATTACACAAATGAATACGACGGTCACGATGTGATGCTTGTCACGCATAACACGCATCGCAGCTGGTATCATGAGAATGGTGCTAAGTTGGAGATGCCGTACCCAGGTGCAAACGCTGAGTGGCACGACGAGCTGAACAGAATTCAGAGTGATGGCGGAAAGGTACCAACTACCAAGTCACTTGTCTACAACGACGTAACCTATCCAGTGTACAACACCACTCTGGAAGACTACTTTGTTGACATTGCAGGCACAACGTACTCCCTCAGCCACACACTCATGTTCCACACTGTGGCAAATGGCACCGACATCTGGTTGGAGGACTCGACACCCATCGGCTATCAGGCTGATGTCGGCACATTCGACAACAGTCTTGCGTTCACCAACGTGGAAACCGTTCAGTACTACACTGACGATATGTGGGGTCAGCCAAGGTGGGATTGGATGAATAACTACTATGTAGTTGATCTGTTCAACGGCACTACCTGGATTGTCAATAACACGAATATCATGCTCCTATTCGAGTATGATCTCGAAGGTGAGATCTTCTACTCTATGCAGGAGTGGCCATACTGGTACGGGATGGGGAACGAGTCATGGTACTCGTATATTGCTATCAACGGTACAGAGATTGAGGTGCTAAGCCCAAATCCTCTTCCAAAGTTGGCCTCCTATCTAGTATACACATACTCCAATGGAAGCCATGATGTCTACGACTTCATGAGTGGGACTTACGCCATCCATTGCTGGGGTCCTTCGATTTGGGCGTTCAAGATACACAACGCCACATACAGCGGCGACCTATTCTTGAACATACAAGGTGGTGGCAAGGAGCTCTATGTCTTTGACTATCTTGGCACTCCCGTAAACGCAACACCCTCCCTCGAGAGCATCCACAGTTACCGTCTTAGATGGGGCCATGCACTGATCTACGGGCCTACACCTATCGAGAGCTCAGTGCACAGGAACTTCTACGATCTTGTCATTGGAGTCCCCGAGTGGGGCATGTGGGGCTTGAAGAACTGGGCGACCAACCCGGACGACGGGGCGCTCGACCTAGATGGCAATCTCGATACCACTGATGACCAGTACTTCGTTCAAGAGGAGTACTCGTCGACTGACAGCTGGACACACACCTGGGAAGCCCTATGGACCAACATCAACTGGGATCCTAATGCAACAGCGTGGGGCGATGAAATGAATATCCACTCATGGATGGGCGTTGATTCATTCACATGGACCTACGAGTGGAGTCAGTCCTTCGATTGGTACTTTGCCGGCAACATGACCGCTTTGACTATTGATCAAATGGATGCTGTGAGGGACATTCTTCTGACGGAGGATGAAGAACCTCGCCCAGGCTACTGGGACATCGCTTGGATGGCTCGGGACGTCACCTGGGAGGACATAGTCGAAGATGCTGAGAAGAACGGTTGGGACTGGATAACTTCAAACGAGCAGACCTGGACTTGGCTTAGCTTCGGTGTTGGTCAGAACTACGGAACTACTGTACTGCAGGATGAAGTAGAGCACTGGCTCAATATTGGCATGCACTATGAGTTTAGCGGCCTTATGATCTGGGAAGACATCAATGACGATGGTATGATGGGTGTTGACCTTTTCGATCCATCAGGCAGCGAACTCTCTCACTATTTGATGCCGGACTCTGTGGACAGCGTGTCCTTTGTCACTCCAGGCATGACCTTTGGTGATTCCAACTCGTCTGGATGGATGAGTGTTAATATCACTGATGAAGTGACCTGGGGCGTGACATACCTTGGTGTCAACGGAACTGCTTTCCCATTCACCGAATGGGGATACTGGGGTTGGTACGATGGTGTCAATACTGGCTCGGACATGAGAACATTCGATGAGCGCCCGACTAAGGTGCGAATC
>Ga0209986_10001888_pt1 | contig 19746 bp, 19 predicted proteins | sample BlataG_FD_183168 | JGI IMG/M metagenome (GOLD analysis project Ga0209986, IMG submission 183168) | Deep subsurface microbial communities from Black Sea to uncover new lineages of life (NeLLi) - Black_00105 metaG (SPAdes) (version 2) | ecosystem: Environmental > Aquatic > Marine > Oceanic >... | reverse complement strand
CAGTGGAAGATTGTCTTAGAACCAGGGTTGGCATGGAGCCCTTCCCCGCCCCTGCTCCTCCACCTGCACCAGTGAGTGCAGAGAGGAAGAAGGAGATATTGGCAGATGAGAGGGTAAAGAAGAGTATCTCCGTAGGTGGAGGAGGAAGAGTGCGAGAGGAGAGGGAGGCAGCAGAGGCCAAGACGGTCACTGTGACTTCTGATGGAAGAGAAGGAACGGTAGCAGCAGCTGCTGCTGCACCTGAATACGAGTCTCCTGATGGAGTTCCTGATAATGTTCAGGATGCAAGAGAATGGGTGAAAAGGTGGCGCAGTACAAACCTGGAGAAGCAATTGCCCAAAGAAGAAGAGGCAATGTCTGTCTGAGAGACTAGATATTTTTGATTTTTATGGATTTGATGATTGATATAGCACACATGTTGTGCAACTTGTTGAACATGTTCATTTTGTTACCAATGAGAAGTAAAGATACCTTTCTAGATTATATCAAATAATCCCTAGAACTCACCCAATGTCAAATGCAATATCATTAATACCTACCACCATTACTGCTGCTATGAAATCTCCAGAGGCAAGACCCACTCCAACTCTTCAACTCTACTACCAACCATGACAGTAAATGTGAACCTAAGCAGCCATCTGAAGGAAATCAAGCTACAACTAAATCCAGGGAGACTGTCTTGCGGTAGAGAGAATACAAATGATGTTAGTTCTGTATCGATTGTCACTTCAAACAACTCATCCTGTACATTTCTAAATACCATCCCTGCTGCTGAGGACGAAGCATTCTTCTTCTTCTGCCATTTTGGTTGCACTGTTTCCTCTGATTCTAATGATATCTGCACCTGTATACACTTTGTTCCTTTCTTCTGAGAGTCATTCACATCACAAGTAGTACCAGCATAAGATTCTGAAAAGTCGAGTGTTCCTGCTACAGTAGATCCAGCGCAAAGGACCCCTTCTAGTGGGGGTGCTAGGTTCACTCTTACTACAGGAGAACTCCCTAACCTTAGACCATAGCTCCTACTGCCATGTCCAGTATGAGCCTCTATTCGCGTTGCAGTATTCATGTTTTTTCTATCCTCATCATTATCATCATCAGCTGCTGCTAACGATTGATTTAATTCAACTTGAGAACCAACAGCGGCAGCGGTTGTTGATTTATGCATACGTAGTAGTGAGGATGATGACGACAATGCTACTCCCCCCATCATCGCACCGATACCATTAGTAGAATTAAAATCAATAGTAGGTCTCCTTCCTGGTGAGCTAGGTGACATACAATTCATTGATGCATGTTCTAAAGCTATTTTGGCAATATGATCCACTGCATCATGGACACTAGTGCCAGTACCTACCTCCCAACATTTGACAGACATGCATGTATCTGGGTTTGAATGGAGGAGAGCTTCCTCCAAGATATCAGTCTGCTGCTTTGAGTCTGTATTTGAGTGGTGCTTTGTTAGTAGCAGTAGTGGGTTCAACTTGATGGGTATTTTAATGGAGGTGGTTTCTATGGTGGTGGTAGTGGTGGTAGAGGGATTGTCGTGTTTTGTGCTGTTGAAATGGGAGACGGTGACGGACAGGGAGTAGTGAAAGCGAGCAGCGGTGCCCTTGTAAGTGGGGGGAAGCCAAAGAGGAAGCTGGAACCTGATGATGAACTTTCTGATTGAAGAAGAGAAAGAGAAGTCACCTTGAGCAGCTGCTTGGAGGCGGGCATTGACGAGGTGGCGTTGGACTCTGCGTTTGTCGGTGTTGATGGGAGGGAGGGAGGAGCGGTAGGAAGGTGCGATCCAAGAGGCATCTGTTCGCTCGATACCTGTGAATTTGATGTCTAGTTCCTTGAGTTCCGGATTATAGTGTTCTGAGGGGCATGCTAGCATTACTAGGGCGGTGACACATTGTCCAGGGGTGTAGCTCGAGGAAGATGAAGTTAAGATGAGTTTTAGAGAGCCGGCTTCGGTCGTCATATTGGTACAATTTGCGTTCGATAGATCTTTCTATACACCAATGTTTGGTGGTTATGTTACGAAATGCTGAATACATGGGAATTGAAACTGCTTGAATGCCAAAAGGCTCAGCACTGTGGGCGTCTTTTAAATTCTTCAGCTTCAGACTGGAGCGTGGTTTGCCAAAATTATTAAAATTATGACAACCATGATATTCATCATGATGTAACAGTTACTGTAGACGCTATGGAATAGCTCCAACATGGTCAGCCAAGTCAAACTTATGGAGGAATTAAAAGCAGCATTGCAAGCTGCAAGCTGTCAGCTTTGCAAAGGTCCATTCAACGATCCGGTAACTCTACCTCAATGTGGACACGTCTTCTGTCGCAGCTGCGTCATCGCTACTATGGAAGGTCCCGGCATTGTCAAATCACAGTGCCCGACGTGTGGCGTTCCTGGCTGGAAGAAGGAGCTCGTCTCCAACCACACCATCAACAATGCTCAGGAACATATCTTTGGCATCATTGCACGCATTCCTGGGAATTTACCTTTGAGAGAGAGGATGGAACGCTTAAATGGCCCAACCAAACGAAAAAAACCTGAGCAAGAAGAAGAGGAGGAGGAAGAAGACAGCAACGATGCCGGCACCCCCATGGGTCAGCATGGTGACAAGAAGACAAAACAGACTCAACAGGCTTCAAAAAAATTTTCCAACCATCCAGCAACTGGCATATCTTCAGAAAAAGAAAACACTCAAGAAGATGGAGAAATATCTGCACATTACAACCACCCAAGCCAGAAACAACAAGAGCAGCAACACCAAACACATCATCATCATCCACCGCCACTGTCAACATCACCAGCGCCATCAACCAAGCCCCCTTCCAAACCACCCACCACCCCTGCATCCCCTCCATTACAATTCAGTCTAGGTAGATGGATTGAAAAGCAACGCAGCATGGCTACTCCGGGTACGTTTGATATCAGTCTACTGAAAGGAGAGATTGCAGCAGTACAGAGAGCTCTCAGATTGTGCAATGAACTTCCAGTGGGAACTACTCAGCTACCACTTGCCACCTCTACTGATAATTATGGCAATGCTGCTGCTGTACTAGCAGCAGTGGATAAGGGTAGATGTCAAGATGGCGATGGAGATGGACAGAGTGGAAGAGGAGGATTAATTATAGAAAATATAGAAGAAGATCAAAATGTAGCTGCTACCTCCCTTATTCCACCTCTCATAACTGCTATGCCAAAAACCAGCCAAAGAGCAGCACCAGAAGAAGAAGACAAAGAAGAGGGTCAACAACAACATAATCATCATAGGAGCAGTAAAGGACACCCCCCATCCCAGGGCGTTGTCATTTCTGAAATCAATGCTAATGCTGATCCTGACGAGACCCAATCTGCTGAAATAATAGATGTAGAACGACAACAGCAGTACCAACAGGGAGTAGAAGATGGACAAAAGAAAGACAGCTCTGATACTCAAAATGCAGCAGCTGCTTTCTTTGGTTTAGATAGTGTAGATAGTGATAATAATAGAGCAGTAGAACAACAACAACATCAACAGCAGCAGCAGAAGCAGGTAGGGGAAGATGTTGGTCCCCTTCCAGTTTTATTAGAACGTCGTCCTCCTCCTCCTCCACCTCCACCTCCACCACCTCATCATCGTAGCCTGAGGGTAGTCATTTCCGCCAATGTAGCAGATGTCCAAAACAAATTCCTCACCTTGCAAAAACAAGTCAAACACAGTGCCATCACCATGAACCTAGACGACACCATCACCGAGGATACCACCCACGTGCTGGTAGACACCGACGACACTGGAATGGCAAAGAGCCGCACCGCCAAGTTCCTTGGAGGCCTGGCAGTAGGCGCTTGGCTGGTGAGCCACGCTTGGCTGGATGCGTGTACTGAAGCAGGGGAGCTGGTGGCAGAGGCCCCTTTTGAATGCAAGGGGCTGAAGAATAACAATCCGGCGTTTGGAGTGCCGGGAATTTCGAGAAGAAGAGCCATGTCGGGTCAACCTCCTTTGTTTGGCGGCATTATTATTTGTATGCCTGTAGGTGGGAGCGGTAGCGGTGCAGGGTCTGCTGTATTCCCTTTAGCTTCTAGTAGAAATGATATGTATAGAGCAGTACATCATTTGATCCAGTTATCTGGAGGGACTGTGATGACCAAGATACATCAAACTGCTTTGAAAGGCCATCATCAGCAACAGCAAGGTGGTGGTAGTGGGACCACTAGTGATGATAGTGGTGGTGGTGGTGGTAATAATAGTAATATGAATGCACATCTGCCACCGGCATCAGTAGAGAAGATCAAGCTGATGGCTAATGATTATGAGGCATACAAGAAGATTCACCTGAAGTTTCCAGATAGACCTGTACTATCAGGGAAGTGGGTGTTGGATAGCCTGACACACGGGAAGCTGCTGCCTGAAAAGGAGTATATCAACTGGGAAGGTGGTACTGGTGACTCTGGTGCTGTTGCTAATAGAAGTAGTGGTGCAAGCACAGTCACAGCAAAGGGAGGGGGAGGGGGAGGGATGAAGCATCAACAAGTATTTGGAAAGAAGAAAGGCCAGGCAGCGATGATGATGCCAAAGAAGAAGAAGAAGAAGAAGGGTGGCTGGAGTCGAAAATGAATAGTGGGCCAATGGAGGATTTAGAATGACTAGATAAAATCTTACAGCTTGTTTGCTAAAACTTTAGTGTAGCATAAATTATTCCTATTGCGCATGCTGATATGAAAAGGCATGCATAGCTGTAAACACAAAACTAGCTGAGCTGATGGGAGTGGTAAAAAGTAACAAGAAAGACAGTATTCCTCCTCCATCCTTTCAGTCCACCCATACTTTTACATATATTATCAGAGGTATTAGTCGTCCAATGCACGGACAGCTTCAAAAGCGGCCAAGACATTTGGATCATAAAACTCCTCAAAAGTAATATCAACTCTGAACAAAGCCTCAGTGCCAGCAGCAAAGATGACATTCTCCTGTCCCTCAACCTCAGTGGTGCTCTCCAAGAAGCCCTCGCTGTTTCCAGCGGCTACCAAAGCATCCTTGATGGCATCAAGATTAGGGTTTCTTGCATCGGCAACAATAGCGTGAGCTGGTACTCTACCCAGGTTGCAGTTGGCGTAATCTTCAACAGAGGCACAGCCACCGTTAGGGCACAAGAGAGCAAGGTCATCCTTTGCCAGAGTTGCCCAGTCGGCTGGTTCGGAACCATCGGTAGCATAAGTAGGAACAACATCTTGCTTGGTGAATGCAACATCACACACACCTTCCATCACACCATGTACTGTGCCAGCATAGTCATAGTAAGGTGAATCTTCACTGCAGTCTCCATCGCAAGCAGTACACAAGGGTGCCCAGGAAGTACCGCCGACACCTGGTCCGTCTGCAGTCACTCTTGGAGCGCACACCTCAGAGAAAAAGGCAGCCACAGACTCGGCGTCATCGGTAACTAGATCATTCTCATCCTTGACATCCATGATACCTTGAGAAACAAGGAACCCAACTGGCATATTCCACCCAGCAGTTTTACGGAACCCAGTGTGGCAAGATCTCTTTCCAGCCAAGTCGGCCAAGGTGGGATTGCTGGCACAGAATTCGCTCTTTACCACAGCAACTGAGTAGTATTCTACAAGGGCATTGTCATCGAGGCCATAGAATTCAGCAACAATGGGGATGATACCTGCGTTAGCAGCATCTGGTTGCTCAGCTGCACCAAAGTTGGTGATTTCAGCCTCGCCTGCGGAAATTTTGTCGATGCAGCCGGCTGGAGAGCCGCCTGGAACGCAGGAGAAGGAGAGAGCACCAGTGTTGGCAGCAGCGATTGCTGAGGAGCAAGCAGGGATGAAAGATGCATCAACTTGGTATGGGATGCAGAAACGGACTGGGGTGGTCTGATATGGAGGAAGAAAGGGGGGGGATAGAAGGGGGTGAGATGATCATGATGAAGAGTTGCCGTATCCAAGAGGATAATCCAAGAATACATTTGCTGTCCTAGCTGGAGGAAAAGTCTGCAATTATGACGCATCGATGTTGGTGATATTCTAATGCATTGAGAGATTAGACATATGCATGCTTATTAAAGGCTTTGAAACGCAATAACAAGCATCAGAATGGTCAATTTGACTCTACACACCTGAGTCAATGAACGGCCGGAAGCACCATGCATAGAGGCCATTAAGGCAACAATGAGAGCTGCAATATTCATGATAATTGATTGTAATATTTTAGAGATGTATATTTAGTGAAATTATTGTGAGGTTGCTTGGTATGGTGGGGGTTTTTAAGCTTGAGATGGTGGCCGGTAGTCAGAAAGGAGGAGCGCATGTCCCAGCATGTGTGAAGCGTGCGTCACAATGAAGACTTTCTTCCACATGAAATTAGCATTGCATCATTATACATATGCATTAGATGTCCTATAATACGTCTTAAGAGAAATATCACTTGGTCTGGGCTCTAATTAAGAGTCTGACAAGAAGGTTTATTTAAAAAAGTTCTAAAAAAATTCTTTTGTTGAAAAATAGTCAACATTCCACTTCTCTGCTACAATTAGAGACATAAACCCATGCCAAGCCACGCTATAAAGGCTTCAAAAGCCACTCTAGTATCATTCATAGCATTCACGTTCATCATTTCCCCCTCCACTATGGGCCGCCGTCTGGTCCAAGAAATTCTGCCGGCTGATGACTGCCGAGGGAACTGCTTTGATATCTCTGGCTTCCAGGCATGTCGCACTGCCACTGGAGCCATCAGAGGATGCACTGGTGCTCCCATTAATAATTCAGGCAATAACACATCAGATAGCATCACATCAGAACCTGCTCCACCAGGCATTATACCAGATCCCACATGCACCACTCCATGCCAAGCCACCACGACTGGGATGTTTCTGTGTTTGACTGTTGATGAACAAGTGAAGGGCTGTCTTGGTGGCGATAGCTCAGCTCAACAACAACAAGCTGCTTCTATATCTGGCTACACACCAGACCCATCATGCTCTACTGAATGTAGTCAAACAGATTCTGGATTTGTGTACTGTTTGACTGTTGATGAACAAGTGAAGGGCTGTCTTGGTGGCGATAGCTCAGCTCAACAACAACAAGCTGCTTCTATATCTGGCTACACACCAGACCCATCATGCTCTACTGAATGTATAGTAACTGATGATAGTGGCGGGTTTGTTTATTGCTTGACAGACAATAACGAGGTCAAGGGATGCATTGGAGGTAACTCCCGAGCTCAAGTAGCTGCAACCCCAGCACTACGGGTTGGTAATGATGATACTGCATCAACTGCTGCTGTGAGAAGACCTGCTAGTTATGCTCCGGATCCATCATGCAACACCGAGTGTGAAAGTATCGGTGGATTGTGGTCTTGTCTCACTCCAGAAGGTAAACGTAAAGGATGCCTGGCCAGCTCCAACGTTCCAGTGCTTGAACGACCAGTGGGCTATGCTCCTGATCCAACATGCTCTACTCCTTGTACTGAAGACAGCAAAGGGTACTGGTCATGTACAACCATTGATGGTCAAGTTAAAGGATGCATTTCATCATCAACTCCAGGAGGAGGAGAAGCATCAGTACCACAGACCCCTGGTGTATCCATTGGATTAATACCAGCCCCTGATTGTTCTACCAGATGCCAAACGACAGAAGACGGTGGGTTTGTGTTTTGCACTACTTCAAAAGGGGAAGTGAGGGGGTGTACATTGACTCAACCAGTATATCCATCTAAGACTGGAGAAGGTTCATTAGATGGTGACAAAAGACCTGGAAGCTCAGTGAATATGACGCCAGCAGAAGAGTGTGTGACAGAATGCCAGCCATTACAATCGGCAGCAGATGGCAGATCATCATCAGCGGCATTCTACGTATGTACAACAGCCACAGGGGCAGTTAAAGGATGTCTTGGTCAAATATCTCAACAAATATCCGGATCTTCTACAACATCTTCATCTGATGATAGTGGTGGGGGAAGCAATACTGGTGTCATCATTGGGGCAGTGATTGGTGCAATTGTTGGTGTGGCAGTTGTGTTTGCCCTTGTTGTCGCTGGTGTGTTGTATTATAAACGTAAGAGAGAAAAGACTCAATTTGTGAAGTTCAATGAGCCGGATCCATTTACAGTTGCTGCCTTGTCTGAAGGGAATGTGGACAGTGCATCTGGCGGGTTTACAGAGTATCAAGAGGAAGGGAAAGATTTGGAAATGAGTCCAACAAGTAGGTCGGTAGGGAGTGGTGGTTAAGCTTTGATATCCACCATATAATCGGTTTCAATGACAGTATCTCAAATAGTGGTGGGAGCTGGGATAATAGGGACAATTGGGGAGAGAAGGGGTATGAATGCCACTCCAAGTAAGGGTTATGAGAGTAGAGTGCAGAGAATAAGAGAATGAGGTATTGTAGGAGCTGATGGTGGTGGTGGTGAAGATGGGGAGAAGGGGAAGGTAGAACGGGGGGGAGAAACAAGGGAGGAAAGAGAGGGAGACAGGTGTACACTGAAAAAGAGGAGAAGACGAGGCTTCTTCCAAGTACTTCAATTTAAAGTTTTGTAGATTCTTCCAGAAAGCATTGAGCTTGCTTACTTTGGGTTTTAATAGTAGAATAGCAGCTACTAGTTGTAGATGGGAGTCTGAGATGAGCTTCCTCTTGGCTTGCTCAGCACTGGAAGGAGAGACATTACAAAATCTGGGAGGATGAGGGATTGGCGATCTCAGTTTAAAGCAATCAGAGGCTTAGTATCAATGCATAACGCTGAAAAGGTTTGGAATTATATATTTTCGTGTATTAGAACGAGATAAATCGCCCGAGTAGTCTGCAACCTTGTTTCGAAAGAATGAATGCTGCAATTCTTGTCAAACAACGACCGATTGCGTTCTCAGGCCTGAAGCGATGTGCCCCTACTTTACAAAATACTAAAATTACGTTTCCATCGTTGATGACTGGTAGAGCCTCAGGTTTGTGTAATTTTTTTATCGTTTCCCCCCACCCTACCCTCCACACCTCTCTCACTCTCTTTCTTCAACTTTTTCTTCTGCAGGCCGTGTGGTCATTGTCAAAGCTGGAAAAGACTTTGACACCATTCTTGCCGAGACTGCAAACCAGTGGGAGGCAGCTCCCAACAAGGTTGCTATTGCTGGCTGGATGACTGGTGCAATCAGTGCCATCTTTGTTGCGGAGTGGCTCATTCACCTGCCTGGCCTTAATGTCCTACTTGGCTTCCCCGTCCAATTCCTGGGCCTGATGACAGTGCCTTACCTCTACATCAGATATTATGTTGATAAGAAGAGCTCTGCTTTCCAAGATTTTGAAATATTGGTTGAAAAGGTTTCTAAGCAGCTCCCCGGGCTGGACAAGTGAAGAGAAGAGCGGCATACCCATTTTTGTGATGATTTTGAAATACGTGTAGATTTACCAATGTATTGACGATATGAAGATGTATAAGATGATTGCAATGATTTTAAACCTAGTTTTATAGCTGTGAGAGAGATGAATAGTGAATCAGCGCTCAAATTCTTCTTGATCGCCATATTATTCTTCCACATCTCCGAATTGACATTCGTAGCTATATTTAACAGGCAATTATTAGGGATCCGGTGTAAGAGAGTGCATCGTCTGCTAGGGTTTTCACTCAGCCCCCACGCCATTCTCTTCCAACAATCTCATCGCCTTCCCCGACATCCCTCCCTCTCTCCCCACCACACAGCCCTCCTCATAAGCAAGCCATATGTTATCACCATGTCATTTGGCCTCGCTGAATACTTCTTGGAACTCTATTACATCCCATATGCATCCTTCAACTCTACTATATCAAAAATAGGTTTGTTCAGCATCATAGTAGGAGAGGTCATCCGCAAAACAGCCATCATCACCGCTCAGAGCTCCTTCACCCACGACATTGCTCAGCGGACCAGGCAAGGTCATATACTAGTAACTACCGGCATCTATTCATGGTTTAGACATCCTTCGTATCTTGGCTGGATGCTATGGGCAATAGGAACACAGATTTTATTGTGCAATCCAGTTAGTACCATTGTGTTTACTATCGTGGTGTTTAGATTTTTCAACCACCGAATCGTCATTGAGGAGCATTATTTGGTCAAATTATTTGGCCAAGAGTACCAGAATTACAGGAAGAAAGTCCCATCTGGCCTCCCTTTGATACCCTAATATTATTAACATCTGCAACACGCATTTTTTGTATCATAAAATACATGTCAATTTACACATCCATCGTTAAAATAATCAGAAAAAAAACCGTATAAGAAAAGGCAAGTACATTTGCAATGTCTATTGACAGGTAAATATATTCCTAATCAACCCTGGGCTTCTTCATCGGGGGACTGGCTCCTCCTCCTTCTTCTACTGCTGTTGCTTCTACATTACCACCATCCAGTATTTCTGTTTCTGCTTCTGTGGGATTATCAAGAGCAGCTCGTTTCTCAGGGACTGGTTGTGCCTCTGGTGCATGTTGACAATTGCCATTTTCATGAATGTATGGCTTCTTGACGTCACCATTGGCCATTGTTATTTCATCAGCGGTGCCATTGGGAAAGACGGCGGTATCTCCATTAGCATTAGCATTAGCATTAGTAACAGCATTTTGGGCTGCCTCTGGCTGCTCTAGAGGAGCTACAGCCTCTGTCATCACTGCATCTACTGGCGCCTCCTCCTCTTCCTTCTTCACAATTACCTCCTCTCCTTCTCCTCCCTCCTTGATCATCTCAATAATCTCTGCCTTTGGTGGTGGAGGTATAGGCTTTCCATCAGCATCTAAATGCTCCCCAGCACTGGCAGCAATGACGTTTACAATCTGTCTCAACACGGTAGCCACTTCCTCCTCTGCTGTCCCCACATGCAGCTCCCTCAGCACATGATGCCCTTCTGGCATGGCCACTCCAGGCATCTGCTTCCACAGTACCTCAGTCCCCGGGAATATGAGAATCTTCAGTTGAGATTTAGCTATTTTCAGTTGACCAGGTGGCATATCTTCAAAGTGGAAGCCAGTCTTCCAGGTTTCAACTGTTTCGTGGGCAGCAGGGAGGACCAGGGTGTGCACTTTACACTCTCTCAACATATTTTCCCACTCTTGCAACATGATCTTAGCGTGCCCCTGGCGACGAGCGCTCATCTTGGTGGCAATCAATGGGAGCTCTGCAAATTGAGCGTTGAATATTCTCACAATACCAGCGACCACTGGAACTCCATTTTGTCTGAGAAGCAGTGTGTAGACGTTTCTATAATCCCAGTCACCATACTGCCTGGCGTACAGCATTAATGGCAACAGATCCCGGTTAGTGGAGTAGTCAATAATGGGGTCAAAGCTTTCTTTCAAAATCTCTGCTGCTTTACGGATTGACAGAGCAGTGTTGATTTTCACTGCTCTGTCGTCACTGGGGTTGCCGTCTTTGCCGTTTAGTACTTCTAAAGTGTATTCTGGGTAGCCTGCTATGGGCATTTGTCCAGCTAAGACCTTGGCCTTCATGCAGGTCCAGATATGACGACAAGGGGTGTCACAAAACCAGTCTCCTTGTGGAAGTGCTTGGAGGTTGGACAAACCACGCTTCTCCAGACATCCAACGTGGAACTCTCTCTCGCATTGATCACAATAAATGACGGTTCGGGGACCAAACTCTCCTCTTTGGAAATCTGGCTCTCTACACAGCACACATCCACCGGACAGAGAATCAATGCCCACTCCATTTTCCTCTTCTTGTTCTTCTATAATGGCATCTGGGTCTGGGGGTAGGTCGGGGAGGAGAGCAGCAACTGCCTTTAGGTTGACCCCACCTTCAGATTCAGTGTATATGTGTTCATAGGGTTGACGACGCTGGGCTTGCCCGGCATGAGATTCAAATTGTGACGCTGAGATGATGGAATCACAGCATCCACATTTGATACCAGAGACACCATCGTGGTTGATGACTACAACACCTTTCAAGATGACCTTGCCACCTGAGATGCGATAAAACACAGGCTGGCCATCAAGCAGACCGCCTTCTTCTCCTTCAAACAATCGCTTGTGACGGTTCATATTACGTCCACCTGGTCTACCTGCTGTGCGTCTAGCACCATATGTATACGTCAGCCTAGATGGGCCAGCTGAACGGTACCCACCTCCTCCTCTGCCTCGTCCTCTTCCTCTGCCTCCCCGGCCCCTACCCCCTGCCCCTCCATCTTCCATACCAGGGGCTGCTCTGGCTGCCCTTGCTTGATTGGACACTGGTATCCTCTTGGTCGTTCTCCCTTCCTTTTCACAAGCAGGACAAAACCAGTCATTTTCAGGGACTTCATCTATTCCAGCGCAGCTCAGGTGATAGGACGCAGTGCAGCCGTCACAATTCAACATATCTCCGCCTAGTTTATGGCATTTATAACAATTATCCATGTGTCCATCTGTTGGTAGTTTTACTTTATTGACCAAGTTGAGCAGGGTTCGCATTGGAGTACCATGTGGCTCTAGGCACACTCCACTGTTGGGATCAGCAGGTAAAGGTTCCGCTGCTAAGGTTTCAAACTCTCCCAGCGTCAGCTTGGCGGTATCGCTCTTCTCGCTCTTAATCTCCCCCTTTTTGGTGATTGAGCCTTTCAGCAGCACTTCTCCTGTGGAGCCCACTTTGTAGGCGATTGCTTTGCCATTCAGGAGACCAGTTTCAAGCAGCATTAAAAGGGATGCATTCTTATAATAGGGCAGGGCTAGTTGTTCTTTTGCTAGGCATGCCAGGCGGATGATTTCAGGGGGATATTTAGTGAGATCTTCCTCTATCAATTCTGGTACCTCTGATTGTTGTTGTTGTTGCGATTGTGAGCCAAATGGTGGCATTAATGCCGAGGATGATGGTGCACTATTCATTTCTGCAGCAACCACTCCATCACCACATGGGCCCTCTCCTCTTCCAGTTGGTACTGCTTCTCCTGCCACTGCCTTCACAGCAGCAGTAGATATAGAACTATAAGATGTTCTCCTTTTGATACCAGCACCTGCAGCCTCTGGTTCCTTCCCAGCCAGCACCCACAATGCACTTGCTAAACGAGGCACTGCCTGGGCTCTTGTTGTATATGGCTGGTTGGTCATCATGGTGTGGTACAGGTCTCTCAAGTCTTTGTTGGCCCCCCGACCCCTGGCTCCAGGAAACTTGGCAAAGAGAATATCTCTGAGAGCAGCTACTGAATCTGATGTTGCAGCTAGCTGGATGTAAGCAGCTGTATCTACTGGATCATAAGAAGGAGGGGATTTAATGGCAGCTGTGGTTGTAGTAACTGTAGCAGCAGTGGTAGTAGGGTGAGGAGGTGGAGGGGGAAGAAGGGGGTGGTTGGTGGGGGATGGTGGGACAGCTCCACCAGTGGTGATTGTGGCAGCTGTTAAGGTGGGAGTGGGTTCTATGCTGCCTTGTACAGGCTGCTGTACTTTAGTTGATGGTGGGAGAGGAAGAGCCGCTTGTTGATTTGCTGCCGAAGGCGGTCTATCTGTCTTCTTTTGACTTGAAAGAGGAGGAGGAGGGGCTGCTGCTGCTGCTGCTGCTTCTGTTGCCATTGGTTGAGTGTCGGTTGGCAAAACAGCTGGGGGTTGAGGAGCTTCTGGCAATTGTGTTTCTTGTATTAATGATGGAGCCTCTACTACCGAGGGTTGTTGTTTTGGCTGTTTTGGTTTTGTCTGTCTCGGTTTCTTAGACTTCTTTGTGCTGGCTGCAAGGGCTGCTGCCATTTCTTCCTCCTCACTGTCGAGTTCGTCGTAGAAGATCTGTTTCTGGATGGCAAGGTTAGCTCCTGTAGCCGCTGATCTACGTGGGCGGCATGATTCTGTCTGGATCTGCTGTGGTACAGCTGCTGGTGCTGCTTCCGAAGTATCCATCTGAGCAGGAGGAGGAGCGTCTGTAGGCTGGTTGTCTGTCATTGTGTGTCGGGAGGAGAAAGTTGTCACTGCAGTTGGCGCGAGAAGGGGAAATTGTGAGTCTAGTGATTCAATGTGGCAACCTGGAATTAATGATGCCAGATATGGCGGATATGGGGGAGGAAGAGGGATATGGACGAGCTCTGCAGGCAATCAACAGGTCATCTTAATTCTTGTCGTAAAGAATGAGCACTTAAACTGTCTATAAAATCACTGCGTTTATGTAAATGTTCCGTCTAGATGATAAAATTAGTCAGCAAGGCCTAACTCTTACCTCAAAAGTTTAAACTAATTCGCACAGAAAATTGCGCTATTCTTCTACTGCATTCCCTTCACAGCCTGTTGTATCTGCTGCACATTGATCTAGTAATGATACTCGATGTTTATATTTGTTGTCATGCGCTGAACGGCGCTTTCAATTCATTTTCAGCCCTTTTTGATCTTCAAGAGCCGACGTCAAACTCATTTATGGTTGGGACGTGCAGTGAGAAAGCAACATTAGGTTTCAAAAAAATCTCAAGGTCAAATTGCATTATTCTAAAGAGCAAATAGCAGCACAGTAGGCTGCATTCTACTTCACTAAATTATAAGTAAAATAAAAATCATCACCTCTTGATTTCTAGTGACAGCGTTCATGCCTGCCAAGCTTACCTGGACTTACAACAAGAAGTATCCAATTTCACAAAAATCACAATTATCGTAGATTTCCAGCAGTCAGTAGACCTATAAGATAGTTAGATTCATTCAATTTGATTCACAAAATGTTTCCTCAGACCCTCTTTAAACCCCTTAAATCTCAAGCACTGAGCACTACACCTTCTCATGCATTGGAATTTAATAGTCACACCAATTTCCATCGATCATGGCCCACGCTATTCCCACAACTGCATCATGTCAAACGCCCCGTCTTGGCAACCACAAAATCCGCCGCTGCACCTGCTGTCGACGCCCAGCCCTCTGCCCCTCCAGCCAGTCTGGAGCACATCATCACCGAGTTTACCTCCCTCTCAGACCCCAGAGAGCGCTCTAAACTCCTCATACAGAAATATGCCAAGCAACTCCCTTCCATGGACGATACTCTAAAAACCAGAGAAAATCGAGTCATGGGCTGCACCGCCCAAGTCTGGGTATCAGCTTCCCTCGACTCTACAAACGGTGGTACCGTCACCTTTACTGGCGATTCAGACTCTGAGATCACTAGAGGATTGTGTGCTATTCTAGTAAAATCTCTTTCTGGCTTGACTCCACATCAAATAAGGAATGTTCCTTCCTCATCTCTTCAACAGATAGCAGCACTTGCCTCCCCTGGAGGTCTTGCCCGTAGCAGGACGAATGGGTTTCTCAACATGCTGGAAACAATGAAGAAGAAGGCTGCTCAACTGGAACTACAGTCATCTAGCACCACTGCCACCATGAATGCACTCCCTGCATTCCCTTCTCTCATCATCAAAGCAGATGGTGCATCAGCTCAAGGCGCATATGCTGAAGCTCAAGCCGCCTTTCTCACCCCAGACCCGGCCACCGTCACCCAACTGGTCCACTTACTGTCCACCAAGAAGATTGGTGTGGTAGCCCACTTCTATATGGACCCACAAGTTCAAGGAGTGCTGAGTGCAGCTGCGAAAGAATGGGCGCATGTTAAAATATCAGATTCTTTAGTCATGGCTGATGGAGCGGTAGCTATGGCAGAAGCTGGCTGTAGTACCATAGTTGTACTGGGAGTTGACTTTATGAGTGAGAATGTCAGAGCTATATTAGATGAGGCAGGGCATAGTGGAGTTGATGTGTATCGCATGGCCAGTGATCCCATTGGGTGCTCTCTAGCAGAAGCAGCTGAATCACCTGAATACGATTCATATCTCAATGAAGCTTCTAAAACACCTAATTCCCTACATGTTGTGTACATCAACACAAGTCTAAAAACCAAGGCAGTAGCTCATTCCATGGTACCGACAATCACGTGCACTTCTTCTAATGTTGTCAATACCGTACTTACTGCCTTTGCTCAAGTGCCAGGCAGCCACGTCTGGTATGGCCCAGATTCATACATGGGTGCCAATCTAGCCGCTCTGTTCACCAGCCTGGCTGGTCTTACTGACGAAGAGGTCAAACAGGTGCATCTAAGCCACACTGTTGCATCTATCAAGAGCTTGCTCCCTAGGTTGAGGTACTTCCAGAATGGCACATGCATTGTTCATCATCTATTCGGGGAGGAGGTGTGTGATATCGTACGACGAGGATACCCAGATGCCTATTTAACTGCACATTTTGAAGTCCCCGGGGAGATGTTTAGCCTTGCCATGGAGGCCAAGAGGAGTAGAGATATGGGCGTTGTAGGTTCTACACAGAATATATTAGATTTCATTGCAGCTAGAGTAGGAGAAGCATTGGAGAGACCTCACCCCGATCGTCTGCAGTTTGTGTTGGGCACTGAGACGGGGATGATTACCAGTATCGTGCTCAAGGTGCAGGAGTTGTTGAAGAAGGCAGGTGGGAGGGAAGATGTTGAGGTGGAGATTGTGTTTCCTGTATCTTCAGATGCTATCACTACAGAATCTACAATGGCGTCTGCTACTACTGCTACCGGTGGTGTGTTGCCTGGGGGGCTGGCAGTGGTCCCAGGCCCAGCATCAGGAGAAGGATGCTCTTCAGAAGGTGGGTGCGCTTCCTGTCCATACATGAAGATGAACAATCTTCAAGCTCTGTTGACTGTGTGCCAAAGAGTGGGTGATGCAGCAGGAGATAGTGCTATGTTAGAGGGGTATAAACCAAAGGCGTATGCTGACAAGGTCGGAGGGAAGTCAATGGCCAGGGCTGGGTGTGAACCTATTCTTCATATGAGAGGGTTTCAAAAGATGGGGAGACTTCCTGATGATCTAGTGGTGGATATAACTACACGTTATTAATCAAGTGAGTTAATATGCAGTGTGTAAACAATATATATAAAAGATAGAATTGTATTGTGAGGGAAAGATGATGGAGTTGTGTTGTGAGGGATGGGTGGGTTTTGGTTGGAGGATGGTATTTCACATCGCTCACCTGAAACGGGAGACAGCAAACGTTCGTTGATACAATATATTGAGCAGGTTGAAGAAATAAGAAAAGGTGGCATAGTTGAAATTGCTCGTAGGAGCGAGTTAACTATTTTCGAAAATAAAGGTAGGTTGATGATCCTGTGTGTGGTATTGCAGCAGTAAACGAGCAGCAAAGAGGAGGGTATCTGCTCTTTATGTTATCTACATCGGACAACAAGTGATCTTGAGCGGTGTATTTAGCTGTGTCGGTGGCGAAAACCCCACCCACCTGGATTCGTGATCACTTCAATGTGGTCCAAACCGCTGACAGAACGCCTTGTTTGTGCATCTTAGCGCATTGCTTCTATTTGGAATCTGATTTCTGACATTTTCCGTGCATATAGGCGGTCCAAAAACATATTAGAGGCTCCCCCGGCCATCCCCGCCATAGACTGACATACCACACAAACGGCATGGTAAACAGCGTCTTTCTCTCTATTTCACTTGAACTGATCTCTCTCACTTTATTCATCTCTCTTTCATCTCCTATCTTGTGTAGGAAACCGTAGTACAGACTGGAATTCCGCATCTCCAGTAGTAGCTCTCAGTGAGCATATGCTCTCTCCGAGCCTTCCCAAGACAGATTTTTAGAATGAATCGGCAAGAAACAAAAGTATTTATTGGTGGTCTGAGTTGGGAGACCACAGGTGAGTATTTTAACAACGGTTCAATATTTTCCCTCCATTTTGCTCGATTGCGATCTGACCCTCCTACTCCCTTCCTTTACAGACCAAAGACTTAGAAGCTACTTTGAAAACTTTGGGATAGTTCAGGTACTTAGCTCGAAAGCGCAATTCCTCTAAATCACTTCAATCTCGACATCCCACTCACCATCCCCCTTCCTCTTTCCAGGAAGCATTTGTATCATACGACCGCCACACCGGCAAACCCCGTGGCTTTGGTTTTGTTGTCTTCGCGGACCCCATCGTTGCAGACAGAGTCACCAAAGTTCATCACACAATAGATAGAAGAGAGGTTGAAGCCAAGAGAGCGTTACCCAAGGATGAGTCCCCTCCCTCCAAGGACTCCCACTCCCCTTCTTCTTCCACCATCTCCCCTCCAGGCAGTACCTTTGGTGGCAACAATTCCATACCAGCAGGAACGGGACAAGTAAACCCATCGCCAACAACAACAGCACTACCATCATTATCAAATGATAAAACCAGGAAAATCTTTGTAGGCGGACTCCCCCCTACCATGGACGAATGTTCCCTCAGATCATTCTTTGCGGAATACGGCATCATCGAAGATGCAGTTGTCATGTACGATCATGAGAAAGCTAGACCCAGAGGGTTTGGATTCATCACATTTACAGAAGAAGAAGCTGTGGACAGGGTGTTTGCCGCTGGGCCAGTCTATATCATGCATCAGAAGCAGGTGGAGGTGAAGAGGGCAGTGCCCAAGGAGGCAATGCCACCCACTCCTAGTAGTAGTAGTAAGGACGCTGCTTCCCATGGTCCTCCCCCTCCTCCCCCTCTTTCTTTCAATTCACCCAGGCATCACCAGAGTAATAACAAGAATAATATCAGTAATATTAATAATCACCAGCAAGTTCGTAGTAACCAAGATGTTGTGTGTTTCTCTCCGCAGCGCCACCTTCATCTTCAACATCAGCAACATCAGCAGCAGCTCTCCGGTCTCATTGCAGGCACCATGCCTGTTAATCCTACTGCTGGTTCATCATCCATGCTGTTAAGTCATTCTTCAGGGAGCTATAGTGTAGCTACTACTCCCAATTCAGTATCTTCCCATCAGAACCAGCACTATTTCAATACCATGGGGCCACAACACCAAATTCGTACCCCTCAATCATTCGCATCACCCCCACCACTATCAACAGCAGCATCTTCCTCTTTGGGAAAGCAACTCAGCATGCCAAGTGAATCAATAGTGGATGGACTGGCAAGAGCCTATCCCGGGAGTGGATCTCTCCTACTCAGTCAACTGGCAAGTGAAGCAGAGAGAATTGTTAACTATAATGGTAATTGTAACAATGGTACTGGAGGAGGGTTGATTAAGCTGGGCAGTGGATCTTATATGGGCTCTATTCAACAATCTGGCGACCACCATCACCTGGCATTAGCTGGACTGGCTGGTGGCAGTAGTGGAGGAGGAAGTTTGGCTGGTAGTGGAAGTCTTAGTAGTAGATTGCCTTCAGATAGCACTTCTTCACCCTTGGCGGCAATGGGACCTCAGTTGTTCACAAGACACAGCCTTGATGGTGGAGGTGGTGGTGGTTTCAGTCTGGAAATGCCAATGCCTCTTAATTCTAATGTAGATGCTAGTGCTACTACAAGTTTATTGAATGTGTCAAAGCCAATTGGATTGGAAGGACTAAACCATGCCCTGCATCAGGCGCAGATCCAACAGCAGCAGCATCAGCAGCAACAGAACCCATCGACACCAGCTAAGAACCCCAATCCAATATGGGGCTAAGATTGGTCAAGTAGATTTTTACTTTTGTATTAGTAGTTTACTTATTTGCACTGTACACATTTCCTTCATTTTTGGTGTATATATATACCAGTAGATGAATACATTATGAGCGTAGTTCTTTGCAGGTGACTTTTGCGGGATGCCCGTTTTTTTTTGTTTTTTTTATGCAGGGCGCTAGCAGCAGTAGTAAACTGAATAGATGAAGAATGTGATGACGCACGAGGTTTGAAAAGAATAGTATACATGGGTATGATGAGCCCCTGGGCAGTTGGCAGGATGTTATATATACATATAGCACTATAGTGGGAGGGGAGAGTATATAGATATTCTTGTTTTTGATGGTTCTCATAGTAGAGACCAAAATATATATATAT
>Ga0209986_10001887_pt1 | contig 19756 bp, 23 predicted proteins | sample BlataG_FD_183168 | JGI IMG/M metagenome (GOLD analysis project Ga0209986, IMG submission 183168) | Deep subsurface microbial communities from Black Sea to uncover new lineages of life (NeLLi) - Black_00105 metaG (SPAdes) (version 2) | ecosystem: Environmental > Aquatic > Marine > Oceanic >... | reverse complement strand
GGAACACTTATGGACAAGCAAACATCTTTTCAATATCCTCTTTTTGGGCGAATTATACAAGACCAGACAATGCAAAGAGATTTCCTGAATGGGAAGTGAAAGATGATGGGGGTAGAGTCAATCTCACAATACCAGAAGCTTGTTGGGATGATGATTGGGAAAACATATCAATAGGAATGGTATCATCAAGGGCAGCCACACCTTATGCAAGGTGGTATTGTTATGCAAGTCATTGGACACCACAAAGAATATTGTTGAGAGATTATGGCTTTGGAACAAAACTATATGAGGACAAAATGTGGTGGAGTATCATGAACAACTCCAACTACACAAAGATATACCCAACAGCAGGAACATATAATTGGACTGTAAGGTGTAATGATACTTCTGGGAACTTCAACACCTCGGAGACTAGGTGGTTTGATATAAACACCCCGCCGAATACACCAACACCTTTGATAAATTCCTCCTTCAATAGAAATAAAACAACAGAAAACCTAACTTGTAACGACACCTTGTTAGATATAAACAACCAGAACATTAACGGAACTATCCGTTGGTATAACAACTCTGTTCTTTGGTTGAATTATAGTTTTGGTCCGTATGCAAACGGGACGCAATGGAACAACACACTTCATTCGGATAACACAACCAAAGACGATAATTGGACGTGTGAATTAAAGTTTGAGGATACGCTTGGTGGATTAACAGACTGGGTAAACTCTTCTGTTCTTTTTATAAACAACACGCCGCCCGGACAAGTAAACCTAACTGCCCCCACAGACAATTCTACAATCCTTTTCAATGCAACCCCTAATTTAGATTGGAATGCCTCTGCTGATAATGATAGTGATGTTCTTTATTACACTTTGATTATCGACGATGATGTTGCTTTCGGAACGCCAGATGTCAACGTTACGAATATTAACAATACCAACTATACAAATCAAATCACTTTAACAGAAGCCACGTGGAATTGGAAGGTACGTTCTAATGATAATGACTCTAATGGAACTTGGAGTAATATCTGGAACTTTACTTTAAAGTTCAATGATTTTCCAATTGTTCAATCTAATAGTTTGGACCCTGCCTCTCCGTTAACTACTGACGATTTAAATTGCAGTTATACCATCACTGACGATTCCTACAATGGAACAATTACTCCGGAAATACGATGGTATAAAGACACCTTAATCCACGGCGTGGCTGTAAACTACACAGCATTGAACAATACACTTAATTCCACTCTTCTAACAAATGTAGACACAACGAAGGGAGAAGTTTGGATTTGCGGAATAACCCCCTATGATAACTTAACGAATGGAACCCAGTTGAATACATCTTCGGTAACCATTCAAAACTCATTGCCAGGCAATGTTACGTTAGTAAGTCCGATGAATAGCACCTACGTTATTAACGTAACCCCAAACTTCTTGTGGGAGGCTGCGATAGATAATGATACTGATTCCCTCACTTATCAAATTCAAATAGATGATACTATAGATTTTAGTAGCACCGTCTATGATGTTTCAAGCATCCCTGATACAAATTATACAAATCAAGTAACGCTTGTCGATGGAACAGAATACTTCTGGAGGGTAAGGGCCAACGATGGTGTGGGGGACGGTGCTTGGGTTACTCATTGGAACTTTACCATCGATGTCCCGATTACTGTTGGAGATGTCAATATAACTTTGCTCTCACCAATTAGTTCTAACTACACGAAGATTGATGTTTTACATAACAACACTTTTGTAAATTTCACTTACAATGTTTCAAGTAAGTATAACGTTTCCAATTGTACTTTATGGATTAATAGAACCATTTCAAATTACACTGCGTGGTATAATGAATCCCTCAACTATACTAATCATACAATTGTTTCAAACACTACAAACATGTTTAGAGTTCTTGTGAATAGGACGGGAAACTATTCTTGGCAAGTGAACTGTACTGATAACGTAACTGGAGACACTGGCCAAGCAGGAATGGAATCGACTCGAGTAATCGGACACGAACCATTTATCTATGCAACTCTTTTTTTAGTAACGGGTGTGCTTGTCTTTGTTGGTGAGAGGAAGAAAGACTGGATACTTAGAATGGTTGCTGGGACTTTAATTCTTATCATTGGGGTGTATACTTTCTCCAATGGAATCCCGGGAGAGCAAGTCTCTTGGTTTGCTGCTGGCTATCCAACAGGGTGGATATTTTATGCATCTATGATTTTAATCGGATTTGGAATGTTTTATATCTTCCGAGCCGTTTACACAAACGTATGGGGGTTTGAAGACGATGGAAATTGAATATCTGTATCTACTATTTTTCATAGTTATTATCGTCACTTGGGTAATAGGGGTATGGAAGAATAATATCTATTTGAATATGTTAGCGGGGATGTTTATGACTACATTGGGATTGTACACATTTGTAACAGGAATACCTGGAGTTACTACAACGTTGACTTGGTTTGAGCCAGGCAATTCTTATGCTTGGGTATTTTACGCTTCAGTACTGTTAATTTTTTTGGGATTGTTCATTTTCCTAACAACAGCTTATGAGGCGGTTTGGGGAATAAAAGAAGCAGAGGAGGGAGAAGATGATTGATATGATATTGGTGTTTACTGTATTTGCTTGGGCAATCTTTGTGATGGCATTGTGGATAGGGAATAAATTCCTTGGAGCAATCGCTGGTATGTTTTTAATAACTATCGGTTTGTTTGCTTATATTTATGGTGTCGGAGATTTGAACAATTGGTTGACAAGAGGTTATGGTATCATTCACATGGGAATCGGATTGATTACCATGATTATGGCCGGTATTGAACTAATTCAAGACTGGTAGTCGGGAGGTATAAACAATGGATGAATATGAAGAGTATCAGCAGTCCATGGAAGACCAAATGGACTTGCAAGAAGACGAGATGGATGCAAGGGAAGATGCATTAGATTATCCTGCAGCTTCTCCAGCAGATAGTCTCTTTACCCTCTTTAAGAGGGTGTTGGGTATAAGAGATTCGAGTAAGGTCGGTAATTTAGACGCTACAGAGTTGGGAACGTTACCCATCAATGTAAGAGAATGTCAAAGAATAGCATTGCTTGCTGTGGTTTTAAATCACAAGAAGTTTGCTCAATTTTTTAACGATATGGCACAAATCACCCTTAGAACATCAGCATCTAAGAAGGGATGGTTTACAGAATTGTTTGTAACACAAAAGAAGTACACAACTAGAACTAAAGCTCAAATGAGAGCCTTGTCGGGAGGTAAGAAGAAATGGTTCGGTGGAAAGAGTCAACAACAAAGCCAAGAAGCTTAAGGGATGAGATTGAATCCCTTAAGAATGAAATAAAGTACGGAAAACAAAAGAAGGAGACGAAAAAGAAGGAAAAACAGTGGGATTATCCGAGGAAGTGGAAAGGCGCTATGAAGAAGTCATTGAAAGACGGGAGGAAGATTCTCGTTTTTTACTTGACGAAGAGTGGCCGACTAGAGAAACCCAAACTATTGCCAGTTATGCCAGGGGAGTACATTCTTGTACACGGGAAACCATACGACGTACATCCTAAAGCATTCTGGACAATGGGTAGTAAGAAACAGTATAGGTGTCTCATCATTAGAGAGATAGACAGAAGACCAGTATCTAATATGGATTGGAAAAAGGTGATGGAACGTGGTGACTTAACAGACAGCGATGAGATTTTGATAAGGACAGTAATGAAGTCAATCCTAGCACCAAAAGGTAAGGAAGTAAACAAAGCATTGTTTATAATCTTAGGAATAGGTGTTTTGGGATTATTGATTTACCTGTTCACAGCAGCATGACTGAAATAATAACCATAAAAAACGGAAAGAAGGACAACCAATTGATGGTTAAAGTAAAGAAGAAGTTGCCCAGGAGTAGCATTAGTTCGGAGACAAATTATCAGAAAGTGCTAGATGTGAAGAACCCTACAGACATTGCAAGGTTAATGAGCGATTTGGACTTATTATTCAACGCTCCAGTAGACAAAGCCTATAGGAAATTCAAAAAAGACAAAAACCCTTTTTGGTAGGGCGCAAGCCCTACCTTTATATACATGTTCCTATCAGTTTACTAGTAAAATGAAACTAAGTAGCATATTCAATCTTCATAAAAACAAGAGGAACAATCAGTTCTCATTCTCATTAAAGAAAAAACAGATGACTAAGTATGGTTTATCACCAGAGCAAATATTAGAATTTGAAATCAAGAAGAGGAGGAAAAAGAGAAAGAAAAAATAAAATGGTAAAATCTTATAAAAGATTTGAAGAGTTACCCAAGGGAGCATTTGTGTGGACTGGGGCGAGATGGGTTCCAAGTACAAGACGCACAGGAGAATTAACCCAGACAGCCATAAATAGATTATTTGAGAAGCATACAGTTCTTAAAAATGGAGTGGTAGACCCCACAGCAACATTAGCAAAAGTAAAATCCGTATTGGCCCCAGGGTTTCCAACTATCCAAGAGATGAAGAAAAAGTATGGTAGTGGATTATACAAGTGGGATGAAAAACAAGGGTGGGTTCCGAATATAGCTGCAACTAAAAAATTACTTGCACCACAAAGAAAAGCATATGCCGAACAAAGAGAATCAGAGTTAGGAAAGGTTGCCGTGGCACAAAGGGAATTAGCTAAGACCATTGGAAAGGTTAGCAGAATGACTTGGAACCCCACTGCAAGACAACTTCGACCAGGACAAAGGGGATATATCCCAAGGGAGAAAAGACGCAAGGTATACGAAGGATATAGGGTATCTAAGAAAAAAGAAGTAAGTCGACTTAGAACAGAAGGAAAAAAACTTACTCGATATGGCAAGGGATGGGAACGAGCCACACCCAAGGATGTCTTTGGATTTTAAACATGGCTAAAACATGGGATGATTATCAGAGGGAAGCAGCATTTAGAAAAGAGTTTGGTATAGAAACGCAGTTCGATAAACTCATTGAGAAGTATGGTGTTTCACCAAAACTCATGCCAACTCAGGGTTACTCTGTTGCCCCAAGCCTTAAGTTCGGACAACGTGTTCCAGCGAGTCAACTTACTCCTGAAATAAAGGGTAGGCTTCCTGACTTTAAGAAAATCTCTTCAGGTATATTAAAGGGAGTGAGAGACGTTACAACAAGACAAAGGCCCCCCGGTTCTCCCCCCCCAACATATATCCCGGGAACAGTTGTGCCCGGACAATATCAAGACTTTACTCCGGAGCAGAGGTCTAAGATAAAGGGGGCCGTGGTCAGCGGAGTTGGAGCGGTTAAGGAATTCTTAGAAAGGCTTCCACAGCCAAGAGAAGATTATGTAAGAAAGCCATTACCAGGGATGGATAGGGTTACAGGATATGAAGATTTGTCTCCACAAGAATTGTTAAGGAGATTACCAGGTAGGAAACCAGGGTACGTTCCTCCACCAGAACCAGAGAGGATATCAAGATATGAAGATTTGACTCCACAAGAATTCGTAAGAGGATTACCTGGAGAAAAAGAAGGATATGTTCCCCCACCAAAGCCGGAAAGGGTATCAAGATATGAAGAAGGTTTTGGTCCAGAGGTGATTTCTCCAGTGGTATCTAAAACAACTGGGGCTATTAAATTGTTTGGCGAAAAAGCATTTACAATAAGTCCAGAATTAGGACCCACATTAATAAAAGCAGCAAAAACTTTGCCATTTAGATTTGCAAGAATAAAGAGGGAAACAGATGTAACTCTTCCTGTGTTTGGGAGAATAAGTGAAGTAAAACTGGAGGTTCCAACAAAGGAACAGATGGAAACAGGGGCTCCAATCCCCGGAACCAAGTATACTGCAGACTATTATACAATGGAAGATATTCATGATAAGTTTGCTACTGCTAGAGGCAAGTCATTCCAAGCAAAAGTAGAATCACACGGGAATGTAACAAATAATTTTAATAAATGGGTAAATGATAGAATAGAAAATGGAACTTGGACCGGAATAGCTGAAGAGTTAGAAACGGCAAGAAGAGTTAGTGAAAAGTTACAAAATGAAGGAATAATAATTGAAAATGAACTAAGAAAAAGGGGTGCTGCCCCATCTCTTTATGAAACTGTAGGTGCTAGCTTTGCCCCGCCTGAATGGGGAACTGCAAGAGCTGGTTGGGCATCTCAAGAACGAAGTGCAAAGGAATGGTTAACCCAACATGGAGATAAGTTAATTGTCCCAAGCGCAGTTAGTTTAGCAGGAATTGGAATCGCTGGAGGTTTATTAGTAGGTGGTATTGGGGCCGTGGGAGGTGTTGGGGGTACTGCTCTTTCGATGGCACCGAGAGCTGTTCAAACTGGAGCACAAATAGCAAGAACAGCTGGTATATGGGGTCTAACTGGACTTACTGCTTATGAAACTGGTATTCCAACAGAGATTGCTAAGACAACTGGATTAGCTCCTGATGTTGAAAGCATGGGTATCTTTTACAAACCAACGGGGCCACAAAAGTTTGAACAAAGTGTAATTGGCGCTGCTGCAGTCGCAACCTTACCTTTCTTTGGAGCACAAGTAGCGAGGGAAGGTAGCTTTGCAACAAGATTTAAAACTAGAACAGTTGGAGAAGACCCATTTCAAATCAAGATGTTATCCCCTACTGGAAAGGTTCAGACTGTGCGGGAAACAGGAACAATAAAGACGGGGTTATTTGGAGTAAAGAAAGATTATCGATTATATCAACCATTTGAATTAGTTGGGGAAGGAACAGACATTTCACGTATTGGATTAACTCGGTTGTATATCAAAAAGAAAGGGAAGTGGGTGCGGGCTCCATTAAAAGGTAGATTAAATTGGGATTATATTCTTAGAACTCAAAATTGGAGACAATTTTCAAATATAGAGTTAAATAAATTAGCCGACGAACTAGTAAAGAATAAAATATATTCACGTAGGGCCGATGCATTAAGGGCAATTAAAGGTAATAAACTTTCTGTTAGGGCTCCTGTCTCTTTCCTCCAAAAGGTAAGTAAGACAGGAGATATTGTTGAAACACAACAGATTACACCAAGACTTGGTGGATTTAAGTTAGCTCCCGAAGGAAAAAAGGGATTTAGAATTGTTGATTATACTACGGAAGAATTAGAGTCTCCTTTTTGGAGGAAACCGCGAGTAAGTGAATTAACGATTAAAGCAGAAGAGCCAGTATTTAAGGTTGGAAAGACAAAAGTAGATATCTTACAAAAAGGAGCGGACCTTAAAAGCTATGCTGGAATTCAAGTTTCAGAGACCCCTACAACTATTTATGGAGTTGGTAGAGTAAAAACAAAACAGGTTTTTGCTACAGAAAAGATACGTCAGAACTCTAGAGAAAAATTAAAATTGTTGAAACAAATTGGTTCTGATGATTTGAAGGAAGCGGGAATTTTACGAGTTAAAGATATGAAAACGACAACAGGATTGATTTATGTAGATAAAAAAGGGAATCCTATTCGATTGTCTTCAAATTATGCTAGGATAGTAAGAAAGGTACCAACAACAGAAGTTAGAACTAAACGTGCACAATTTGCTGGGCTTGGAACAGAAGATGTTCCAATTACAAAACCAATAAATGTTTTTGAAGTAGAACCATTAAATCTAAACACTTTAGAAATTAGTAAAACGAGTTCTGTAGGATATACTAAAGGGAGTGCTGGATACAAGAGTGTTTTTAAGACTACATCCCTTGACCAGGGTAGTACGGATTATTTAGTTCTTAAGTCTAAAAAAGGTGGGTTTACAAACCCACTTACTGGAGAAACATATGATGCTATTAGTATATATCGCCCAGGAGAAGAATATAAGGTAGCGTTTGGTTCTGGAGTTGCAACCACTCAACCAGCAACTCTTTTCGGGCAAAAGCTTCCAATCCAAAAGTATGCCTTTTGGAGAAGTGCAGCTAAACAAGACCCCTCTATAACTAAAATAGAAAAGAAGTTTTATAGTTCTTCTGGGGTGTCTAAAGAACTTGCAGAGAAAGCAAAGGAAGAAGTAATACTTTTAGGACCAAGAAAAGAAGAGATGGTTTTAAAGTTTACAAATAGAGAAGAACGTCTCATACTTGCAAGAGGGAGCCAATGGGAAAAACAGCAAGTTATGAGGGATGTTATAACGAGGGTAGAAGGAACAATCGCAAGCATTCCAGAACCAGGGATTTATAGGTTAGGAGATATTACTACTTATGGTGCTAAGATGGAACAGGCAAGGGTAAGGGGATTAAATATATTTTCCCCTTCAAGTGTTGATTTTGGTATTGGTGATGTAAAGGCGGGAAAGATTAGATTAGAAGCGGCGGGGATTGTTGCAACAGATAAGAAATTAAACCAACTTTGGAAATCAACTGTTTCAAAAAAGAATTTGAAGAGATTCTTAGAATTAGAAAAAATAGAGGCAACAACACCAAAGTTCTTCCCTACATTTAAAGAAGTCGGTAAGGTGAGGGTGACTAAAGGAAAGGTTACGACGATTCACGGTAAGACTCTTCCTTCTATTGATAAGGTTCAGTATGAAGCAAGCAGAATAAATGTTCTTGCTGCTGAGAAAGTAGAAAGATTAAGAAAACTTTATCCTACAGGGTCTGTTAAATTTGATAAAGGTTATAATGCAATCATTAAAAGAAGAGATAAGTTAATTGATAAGTTATATGAACATTATGGTCCCTCAGAACTAAAAGAGATTCGGGCCGGAGCAAAAAAGTATTTGAAACCTGGTGAATTAAGTGAAATTAGTAATCTTATCCCCAGGACCATTACTTCAAAAGAAATAAAGGAAATGAGGGTGTTTGCTGGACCAAAAGCTCCCGGATTGGTTAGTGATGTTCCTTTGGCAAATCTAGGAAGATATAAAATAACCCCCCCTGAAGAGAGAGCAATATTCGACATGAAACCAATCGTTCAAGTTGGTGTGAAAGCAGAACCGGCCCTTCAAGTTATGCCAGAAATTACCCCTTCTGTAAACGTTCTAATTAATCCAACAGTAAAACCAATACCATCACCAAAGCCGGTAGTTGCACCATTTGTAACTGTAAAACCCCAACCCATTGTAATGCCAAAGATACAACCATTAGTCCAACCAAAAGTCCAACCAAAAATTAAACCATTAGTCCAACCAAAAGTCCAACCATTAGTTCAACCAAAAGTCCAACCTATGATTTATCCAAGAGTGATGCCATTGGTTCAACCAAGAATTAAACCCTTAGTACAACCAAAAGTAAAACCAAAAGTACAACCAACTATACGGCCCATACAACAGCCGCTCGTCCAACCACGGCCTCCAACACAACCCATACCCTTCCCACCGGTAATCCCCTCCTTTGTTGATTCAAGGGGGGCCGGTAGGGAGAGATATACGCGTGGCTTTGAAACATTTGTAAGGAAGAGGGGGAAGTGGATTAAGGTAGGTGCACCAGCACCCAAGGCAGTAGCACTCAGGAAAGGAGCAAAGTATGTAAGAGAAACATTAGCCGCAACGTTTAGAGTTGCACCCACAGCAAAGAAAGTCCGTGCAGTTGATGCTAAATTTGCACCGTCTCCTAAAGTCTTTAGGGCTCCAAAGAGGAAAACTAAAATACCAGGAGAGGTGTTCATACAACGTGGAGGAAAAGAGCCAGTCTTCGTAAAGGGAGCAAGATTGGCTACTAGAGGAGAAAGACGACAGATAAAACTATTAAGGAAAGCTCCCAGTAAAATAATCTAAGGAGGAGGAATAAATGAATACAAAAGGCCAGATGATAATGGTGAACTTGTTGATTTTTGCAATGACGATTCTGGTAGCGGTTGCTTTACTACCTGTATTGAAAACCACACTTGATATTGCTCAACAGAACGATGCATTAAATTGTGAAGGATATAAAGATACAAAAGCAGTTGCTGGTGGAACGAACTATAGTTACAACGCTAGTCTCGAAACTCAAACATTGGCTTGTGTAGCAATTGACTTGTACTTACCGTACATATTATTAGTTGTATTGGTAGGGGGAGTTACGTGGATACTATCAAGCGGTAGACGTAGAGAAGAGTTCGGCGGCGGTTACTAATAACCCTACGGAGATGGAAAGTGTCATTGCAAGATAAACATAGTCAGAAGTGGATTTTCATAGTGCCATTATTCATAGTGATAGCTCTCATTAGTGGTTGCTCACCTACAGTACCATATGAACTACACGGGAATTCAGTAATCGCTGATGACGATAATGTATTCTTGAATATCACTCCCCATACACTATATGGGGATGGTTGGGCTGAAACCCAGTTTATGAGTAAGGTCTACTCCGGAGATATAGATTTCGTATACGGTTTTGAAACAGACGTAGCCACCCCAACCCAAGCTAAGATATTCAGAGAAGGACCTATTGAAAAAGAGTTTAGTTACACTTGTTACTATAAATTCAATTACACTATCACTCCAAATTATTTTTGGTGTTATAGAGAGCAGGATAACAATGGGACTTTAATGAATGAAACTATTTATGAACACGCTTTTAGGACCGGAGATATACCTTCCAAAACAGCTTATTGGTTGGAGAATGTTACAAATGTGTGGGAGGATTGGCACCCAGATACAGTAGTTGAATATGATTTCCTTGGAATGAATAAATGGTACCTTTCTAGAAATAAACATATCAACGCAGACCAGTTATATCGATTGAAATACTTTATAGATGTAAAAACAAATAGCGGCAAGTATACTATTGCACTTAAGCCAAGTAATGAAACAATACAAGAAGCAATAGCAAATGAACACCTATATTACCTTGACCCATGGTGGACAGTCGTTACTTCAAATTATACAATTGATAGTTTCAATAGAGCTAATAACGCAGACGTTGGTACTGCAGATAGTGGAACGAGGTGGATAGAGGGTGGTGCTGTAGGACAAGGATGTGCGATTTCCTCTAACGAATTGGTTTGTGGTGGTCGTGGTGAAGATGGAAACGCAACACTTGGAACGAATCAAGCAGGACAAGGACTTGGAAATATTGGTTATAATTCAATTACCTTTGATGCTACAATGACTGCGGGTGGAGCAAGAGATGGAGTAATTAATTTTTATGACGTAGACAACTCTACGCTTATCGTAGCAATAGTCTTTCGTGGTGCTGGCGCTGGTGGAGATGTTAAGTATGGTGCATGGGATGGAACAGAAACCACTTGGTCTAGTTTTACAAATGGGGAGTATAGGAATTACACTGTTTATTTCGCACCGATGAATGATACAATTCAATTATATGATGGAGAGAATTACACCTCGTGGGTTGCTGCAGAGAATGCGTATACCAACGTTTCAAAGATTGGAGTTGCTGATACACACACCGGCGGAGCAAATGCTGCGTGGGAGATAAATCAATTTAGTGGAAATGTCTCAGGGGATATTGTAGAAATCATTTCACAAACGATTAACCCAACACCAGCTTACCCTGATTCGGATTTGAATTGTACTGCTAACGTTACTTATGGGAGTAGTACGTTTAATATTTCCTTTAGTTGGTATAAGAATAACGTAAGTGAACCGACGTATGATATAGAAAAGACGTTAAGGACAAGCGGGATAAATGTGTCTGGCCCCCTAGTTACTGAAACATTAACTACATATGACAATTGGACTTGTGAAATATATGCTAATGCAAGTAGTGATGGGACGCTATTCCAAAGGCAGAATGTTTCTAAGGTAATCGGTAATCATCCTCCGACGTTTTCACATGGTGCAGTAAATTGGACTGGAAATCAAAGTAAAGCAATCTATATGGATTATAATTGCACAGATTCTGATACGGTAGATACAGTTACCTTTTCCATGATAAATAACTCTAGAAACATTAGCGGAACAATCGGTATAGACAGTTCAACTGGAATCATAACTGGAACGCTTGCTGGAACAGACTATGGGTTGTATCCTTATAATGTATCGTGTACTGATGGGAAGAATACGTCTGTAAGCTTGTTTAATCTTACTGCGCTTATCTACGCACCAACAGTTCCAAATACATTTACTCCTTCAAATAATCCGTATTACATAAACTCTAATACAGCAGACCTATCTTGTAGCGGAGCAACCACACCGTATGGAAGTGCATTGAATTACACTTTCTTTAGTTTTAGACAGCCACCAGTAAATACTACTGCATGGACTGCTCCTTCTGGTGGATGGTCTGTGGGAAGTGGATATTCAAGCCCACACACACTAACTGTAATTGGTGGTTCGGATACTAAATATGCCTATTCAACCCACACATTTAAAGACAAGAAGTGGATTTTGCAATTGAGTGCAACAGATACAGGGAATAATCTTAATTTCTTTCGTGTTTATTTAGACGGAGTAGAATCAGGGGACTATTTGCTTTTTGATAGTGGAGCCAATGCCCATGTACTATCTAATGTAACTCTTAACATTTCAGACCGGTTCTTGGATGGCAATAACCACACCGTGTATTATAAATTAAACTCTTTAGGCGGGGGGGATGGACAAACAGCAACAATCTGGGCAGACCAGACAATAAGAAAAGGCATTTTAGTAAATTCATCGAACACCTCGGTTACAATCAATAGGCCGTTTGGTAATTGGTCCTGTGAGGCATACAATGCAAATGCAGAAACAAGTCCAGAAGCGGCAAATAGGACTGTTGTATTTGTAAATATGTCTCATGCAAATGGGACGGCTTGGAATAAGTATATTAACTTTACATTTAAAGATGAAATAAATAACACTATCTTAAACGCAACTGCAGATATCAATTTCAATTATACTCTGGGCGGGGAGTCTTTTAGTTTCGCATATGACTCTACGACTAAAGAAAACAAGAGTTATGCTTTTAGTTTCTTTTCAGAACCTGTCTTAGTTGGAAGGTCAATCTCAAATGAGATGTCTGTTTCTTATGGTAGGACAGGGTATGAAACAAGGTTATATCAAGATACGCTTACATTGACTCATCCAGTCACAAACGTAACCCTTTATCTCTTAGGAACCTCTGCAGGGAGTTATGTTTCCTTCCATGTGTTGGATACAGCGGGTAATTTTATTTCAGATGCGACGGTGAATGTAGAAAAACAAATAAGTGGAACCTGGACTTCTATTGCAGCTAGTTCTACTGATGACTCCGGAACTGTTCAGTTCTTTTTGTATCCAACTTCCCAACATAGGATTACATTTACAAAATCAGGGTATGGACAAAAACAAGTAACCCTCTATCCAACAGAGTCGAACTATTACGTTACAATGGGCATTACAACTAATGCAACATACGTTCCAGTAGATGTATCAGTTAAGTACGCAGTAACACCCCGGTCTGGATTGTTAAATCCAAACTCATCTTATGACTTTACATTTAATGTTACTTCAAATACTTCAAGTATCTTAGAATGTAGAATGTTAATAATAGCAAATAACACCCAAAGCCATGTGCTTTACAATCAAACAGGATGTAGCAATACATGGGGCGGGATGTTAAATCAAACAATAAACACGGGTGCGTCTTCAAGCATTGATGGGTTTTATTACATAAATACAACCAATTCATCTACGGCTCACTTATACACTACGTCGCACTGGGAGATATTATCACAGAATGCAACCTCCGGTACGTTCAAGCACGGTATAGAAAAACTAAAGGATTGGAATGCATGGGGGACTGGAACTAAAGCAGCGTTCTCCAGGATTTGGTTCTTTTTTATAATGTTAGCGGTAGTAATCGGATTAATTACTTACAGCACCTCTATTGAGTTTAATAACCCTGGTGCGGTGATAATATTAATAATATTTGTAGTTGGATTTGCTAGTTACACGGGAATGTTTCAGATAGATGCCCCGGGAATCGATTTACTGAATCGAAATGTTTACTACGAAAAGTGGGCTATATTCCTTACGTCTCTATTCCTTGGAATAGGTTATTTCCTTAATCACATAGCAACTAGGAGGGGTGCATAATGGGAAAGATGACTAACATGTTGATTGTACTGTTTGGTTTACAGATAGGTATGATATTAATCCTTGGTTCAGATATTCCTTTCAGTTCATTAGTGGAAGCAATACTTGGATTGGAAGAGTGGACTACGCTAGGGTTTTGGGATTACTTCAGTAGTACACTATTGGTAGCGGGAGCTACCGGTATAGCTGTAGCATTATGGACTAAGAGTGAAATGTTTTACTTCCTGGGGCTTACGTCGATGTTCTTTAGCTTTGGAGCAACGTGGTATCAAGCATATACTAAACTTAAAGCAGAAGGATTCCTTGGAAGCGGAGACATATACACCGTTGGAACCACAGATGCATCAGGGATATTAATACTCTTATTTTTAGGAGTTCTTGTAATAATGTGGTTTATGGCATTAATAGAATTCTTAAGGGGGCGTGACTAATGGCAGAATGGATGAACCTCTATGATATCTTTGTAAATCAAGTATTCGGAACGTTCTGGTTAGCAGCATTCTCTGTATTATTAGTTATGATATTAATAGTTTGGATAACAAGGGGGACGCCAACTTTAATGTTTTTTTACATTTTATTGTTCCTTATGGCGAACTTAATGATAGGATTAAGAATACTCTCACTTATCCCATTCGTCTTAACATTTGTATATATGGCCGTCGGTATTATTCGATATTTCCAACAAAGAGCTTAGCACGAGCTCAAGTGAGCTCAAGTGCTATCTTTATATACATGTGAGCTCAGATTAGATACTAGTAAAATGCAATCAATTAGATTTTTGAATAGTGGTAAGTCCCGTAAACTTAATATGGATTGGACCCAAGCTAAAAAGAAATATCCAAAGTTAAGTCCTTATGCTGATTCTGATAGGGATGGGACAGTAAATAAATACGATTGCAAGCCATTTGATGCTAGCAAAGACGGAATTTTTAGTAGGGCCCTTGGTGCTCTTACTGGTGGACGGTTCGGTCAATCTACAGCTGAGTATAAAGCAGAGAGAACAGAAAGAGAAGCAAGATTAGGTAAGGAGGCACAGAAACTAGCAGAAAAGGTCCCCCATTATAAATATATGAGTCCAAAAGAAAAAAGAAAATGGAGATTAAAGAAAGGAAAAAAATTACATGGAGAAGAGCAATATAAGAAGTCTTATGTTGGTAGAATTTCTAGGATTCCTAAATCAAAGACCGCCAAGTCTCAAAGAAGTTTTATGCAACTTTACAAATTAGTTGGGCCTACTGCTCGTGGTTATAGTGTTGGGGGCCAGGGAGGGAAAGTAAAATACAAAAAGACAGGGAGAAAGGCAGGAAGGCCAAGGGGCACCTATAAACATTTGATTTCAGGAAAGGGTGCTGTTGATATTTATACCTATAGAAAGTGGCAGAGTAGACAAAGGGCATTGGAGAGGCTACAAGGACCCGGACAACAATATTCAGAACATCTCCCGACAAGTTCTGTTAGTACACCACCAACTCAACAACAGCCTCTTCCTTTGTCCCAAAGCTATGTTCCTCCATCAACAAATATATTCCAAGAAAGACAGGGGGTGGAGAGTGGAAACATTCTGCATGCTCCAAATGTATTTAGAGGGGAGTTGAGGAACGTTGGAGCGAATACTGCAGTTGAAAACGTTGATAAGTTAAACAAGCCAAATGCAAATTTAGGTGGAGATTATTACACTGATGTAGACCCAATGAGTGGAAGACCCATCCTTAAAAGAAGAATACGTGAGAGGTGGCTTACTAACGAGTGAAAATGAAAGTTGTCTGGTGGAAATATTCCAAGGGGAACAAGCCGAAAAAGTGGTAAGAAGAAACGTAGCGTTTATAGAAAGGGGAGGCCATATCATCTGGAATCCTTACACAAAAAAAGGAAAGAGGCAATGGATGTTGATGGATAGGCTAGGGGGAGTAGAAAAGTGGTAGATAAATATGCTAAAATAAAACAATATGTTTGTGAAGATGGAGACATGGACCCTGGATGTGTTTACGGTAAGCAAAAGAAGAAATATAGAAAAGTAACAACAGATGAAATATTTGGGGAGGAGTGGTAAGGGTGGCTAGAAAAAAATGGGATAGGTGTGGTAAATATAAGAATCCTAAATCTAAGGATGAAAAAGCAAAATGGTAAGGAGGTTAAGCAAATGAAAGTAAAAGGATACTTAAGAAAAGTTCCAGGTAAGAGTAAGAAGGTTAGAGTAAAAGGCTATTCGAGGAAGAAATAAAAATGGCTTTAATGACTACTGCTCTTGGAACAACAATGGGATTGCAAGGTGTTGCCTTAATGGGAAGAGCTTATAAAATGGTTCCTCAAAAATGGGGCGTAAATGCAAAACCAGTGGGGCCCAAGAAAATAGTAAAGGGTTTTATGGATATTACAGTGGGTACGGCTCTTTTGAAGCCTACAGCATCAATCGTGAGCAAATTATAATCATGTTAAATCATGAAAATTAATAGGAGGAGAAAAATATGAACGGAATGACATCAAAGCTGATAATGGCTTTTGTAGCTGTCCTAATCGGTGTTGTATTGTTGACTAGTACTTCTGCAGAGAACGTAAAAGTTACTAAGACTACAGCGGTTGTAAATGATACTCTAGATATTTCCACTGGAAGGTGGGCGTCTGTTAGTCAAGATGCATCTAATCACCACAGCATGAATTCAACATACAAGATACCACTACATACAGCAAGTGGATTAGATGAATTCGGAGATAGTAGTACTGATTGTAAAATAACAGGATTTAGTTTAAGGAATGACTCTAATGGAACGGTAGCAGCAGCAAACTACAACCTATCGTATGACTTAACGCTTGGACATGTGTGGATACAGATTTCAAATGCTACTGCAAACTTAGTGCAAAACGGAACTAACGCATCTGCATCGAACAACACGTACATGAGTTACACCTACTGCCCTGATGGTTATTTAATACAATCATTCGGTAGAACAGGAACAAATACTACAATGGGACTATTCGCAATAGCAATCATGTTGATTGGAGTTGCATTGTTCTATAGCGCATATCGTGACTGGAAACTAAGCTAAACAGCAGGAGGCTGATATTAGAATGGCGAAAAAGAAAAAGGTAGGAAGACCAAAGAAGAGGAAGAGATAATTCTCTTCCCTTCACCTTTTAATTTAAAATGGTAAGAAAAAGAAAACGCAAGAGAGTTGAATCCAAACGGTTACCCAGGACTATTTATGTAGTGAAGGCCCAATCTGGAGGAAGAAAAAGCATTAATCGTGACTTGTCAAGGTATGCTATGCCACCTGGAAAGAGACTTAGCATAACTGGAAAGGTTTATTGGGAAACTAGGAAGAATAGAAGTGATAAGAAACCAGGGAGGTTATAATCATGCCTAAAAAGAAAAAGATAGGTAAGACTCAATTCGGAATTAATAAGAAAAAGAAAAAGAAGTTCGCTATGACAAAGGCTACCGCAGCAAAGATTGTTAAGAACCCAAAAACACCAGCCGGATTGAAGAAATACTACAAAACAAAATATAAACTTTAAATTAGTGGGGGCAGTAGCTTTCGATATTCCTTATTATAGAGGATTCGATAGCCCCTTTTTCTATTTATTAATTCTATTAATTGATACCTCTCCATTTCTTTAAGAATTTTATAGTGTAATGGCCTAGGTATCTGATGAAGAACACACCTTCGTAGTTTCTCGTTGATAGTTCCAACTGACATAACCGCTGAGTCCTCTTCTTTTAGTTTCTTATACATCCAAAGATACAATAGTGGTATTTTCATGGATAACCGACTTGTCTATTGTTCCATCCCTATCCAATCCACTATTCAATAAACATCCACACTCATCCATCCGTTCTAATAACATATCTATAGTGCCCGTACAAGTATCTACATCCAACTTGTAAAATAAAACAATAATTAACACAAAGAGTAACATAATTGTAACCATCCAATCGCTTAAGGTTGGTTTTTTGAATAGGTTTTTCCAGTTGTGTAATCCCCTTTTATCCGACCCCCCATTTTGCATTTTATCCCGGGCTTTTATAGCAAAAGAGGGGCAAAGAATGCCCCCTTTTCACTTAAATTTAGCCTACAACCTCCTCGTTTGATTTTTCGGCCTCATTCATTAGTCTAACTGCATCTGGAATGGTATATTTCACTTCCTTTCCAGAACCAGTGACTAAAAGCTCTATTGTACTCCCGACAAGTGTGCCTCTGTGCTTCCCGACAAGTGCGATTTGTCCGTAAAGACTATTTCTTGTCTCTCCTTTTGTTACGTTCCACTCTCTTATGTCTATTCCACCATTTAACTTTACTTTAAATCTTATTTTCTTTATCAATTCTCCTTCCCATGTAAATTCATTTGGTGTTCCGTTGTCTAGAAACTCTACTTTATGTACTCCTGCAGTAGGTTTCCATGCATTACCACCCTCTCTTAGGGCATTTGCTTCTGTATTCCAATCCATTTGCTGGACCTCCTATCTCTATATCAGAGATTATAATCTTGGGATATAACCCATATCCTCATCGTCATCCCACACTTCATCTTTCTTTTCCCTAACTTTCTCTTTCCCCCGTGTAAATAATTTTTTAATAAACCCAAAGAATTTATCAAAGGGTTCCTGTAAGTGCTTATAAAAAATCATCAAAAAGAAGATTATAGCTAAGCCTGGGATAACTACATTCAAAATCCGGTCCAATGCACTTGGTTCTGTCATTTTATTTCTCCTTAATTATAACCTTACCTCACCATACCACACCATATCTTACCTCGCCTCACCTGACCCCACCTGACCGAACCACAAATATCATTCATCAAACCTCTTTTGGAACTTTAGTCCCTTAAGCATCGCATCTCTTTTAACGATTTCAACAAGTTCTTCATCTGTTTTACAGTTGTTATACTCTTTAAGATTCTTGCCAGAATTGGCTGTTTGAATCCATTGAACAATCATATGTGGTAGCCTGTTCCTAGAAAGCATTATCTTCCGAACAAACTCCCTGTCCTTTGGCATAAATTGAACAGATTCCTTCCACAGCCTATCCCAATATTGGATTACTCTCTTTTCAACAGTGAACTGTATCACTTCTTTATTGTGTGTAAACACTAATCTTATCATCTCTTTTCACCTCCTTTTTTGTTACAGAGCAGTATCAAGGGACTTATCTTTCCCCCACTGCTTTTTCTTTGTTTTTCATTACCCCTTTTAATACACTCATCGCATACCGTTCTCTTCTTTGACTTTCTACTATCATAACTAAATTCCTCTTTACAAGTTTTACATGTTTTCCATCTTCTCATTTTTCTTTTGTAGCAGAGCAAGGCGGATAGTAAAAATGCCCGAAAACACTATCCTTTACCCCCTTGGCAAGAGGTGATTAGTTGGGCAAACCTCCGGCGACCTTGACTCTGTCTCTACAACCCATCCTCCAATTTTCTAATACGTCTTGTTTTTGTTGGTCTCGCAAGTTTTTCCAACCTCTCAACTTCTTTCCAATCCCTCCAAATTACACAACTCCATCTCTCAGGAGGTTCATAAGGACATGCCTTTCCATAATTACTCTGGTCACAAATGCTTTTGTATTCACATTTCTTTTTCATTTTTTAGTTCAAATTTCGTTTAATAGCACATATACGAACTCCCTTAAATTCTCCTGTTTTAAGTCCCAATTCATTCATTTTTGTTGTTTCGTATCCTCTCTTTGAGTGCCTCTAACTCTCTTTGTTGCCAATATGCTTCAGCTAAACCTTCAAACTCCTTAACTTCCGATAATCTTTTATCAATTATCTCCAAAATCCTCTTTCTTTCTGCTTCTTTCTCTCGTTCAGCACCAAGCACATAATACTCATTACATTCACGAGTTAATTCTCCAT
>Ga0209986_10001886_pt1 | contig 19759 bp, 17 predicted proteins | sample BlataG_FD_183168 | JGI IMG/M metagenome (GOLD analysis project Ga0209986, IMG submission 183168) | Deep subsurface microbial communities from Black Sea to uncover new lineages of life (NeLLi) - Black_00105 metaG (SPAdes) (version 2) | ecosystem: Environmental > Aquatic > Marine > Oceanic >... | reverse complement strand
CGCGCCGCCCCCCGGTCCGTTCGGACCGCCGCCCGGTTGGCCTGGTCAATCGCAATTCGGCGGGTACGGGTACCCCCCGCCCTATCCGGTCTCACCCCCGATCCCCGGCTACCCGGGTTACCCGGGTTACCCGGGAAACCCCGGCCATCCGGGGAATCAGGGGTATCCCCCGCCCGGTTACGGCCATCCCGGGCCCGGCTATCCGCAGCCCAGCTATCCCGGCGGGACCCCGTGGAAGCCGGGAATCATCCCGCTGCGCCCGCTGTCGCTGAGCGACATCTTCAACGGCGCGGTGGCCTACGTCCGGGCCAACCCCAGGGCCACCCTCGGCATGACCACCGGCGTCGTGCTGATCACGTCGGCACTGGGACTGCTCATCGGGCACAGCGCACCGCCGGCCGCCAGCGATGTCGGGATGCTGGCGGGGGTCCTGACCGGTGCGACAGCCGCGGTTCTCGCCACCATCCTGCTCTCCGGGATGCTCACCGTCGTCGTCGCACGCGCGGTCCAGGGCATCCCGATCACCGTCGGTCAGGCATGGCAGCGGGTTCGGGACCGGCTGCCGGCCCTGATCGCGCTGACCCTGCTGGAAATCCTCGCGGTGGTGGTGTTGATTGCCGCAGTGGTCGCGACGATCGCCGTGGTGGCCAGGACAGTTGACGGCGCGATGGCCGCAGTGGTGGGCTTTCCCCTGGTGTTGCTGCTGATCGCCGCCCTGGCCGCGCTGTTCACCCTGTTGTCGCTGGCACCGATGGCGATCGTGCTCGAGCGCAAATCCGTGACCGCCTCGATCGGGCGATCGGTGGCGCTGGCCCGTCCGCAATTCTGGCGCATCTTCGGAATCCGGCTGCTGGCCTCCATCGTCGCGGTCCTGGTGGCCGGAGCCGTCTCGGTGCCCTTCGACATCGTGGGTCAGGTGGTGTCCGTCGACGGCGGACCCGAGGCTCCGTCGCTGCTGCAGATGACGGTCGTCACGATCGGCCAGGCGATCGGCCAAATCATCACCACCCCGTTCACCGCCGGAGTGGTCGTCTTGCTCTACGTCGACGCCCGCATCCGTTCGGAGGCATTCGATTTCGTGCTGCAAAGCGCACCGGCGCACGGTATCGACCCCGACACCCTCTGGCTGTCCCGCTGACACCACCAGACATGCCCGCCATCGATATCGACCGAGAGGCCGCCTACGAGGCCGCCCAGCGCGAACTCGCCAAGCCGGTCTATCCGCGGGCCTCGCTGAACGACCGGATCGCCGAGTGGGTCAACGACCTGATGTTCCGACTGATGCAGGCCGGAGCGGGCCTTCCCGGCGGATGGTTCACCATCGTGGTGCTGGGAATGCTGTTGACGGCGGCCGTGATCGTCGCCGTCCGAATCGCCCGCCGCACCATGGGTGGACGGGGCGTCGCGCAGCTGTACGGAAGCCGGACGCTGAGCGCCGCGGATCACCGCGCGCGCGCCGAACACTCTGCCGCTCAGGGAGACTGGGCGACGGCGATCAGGCAGCGGCTGCGCGCCATCGGCCGCCAGCTCGAAGAGGACGGGGTCCTCGACCCCGTTCCCGGGCGCACCGCCGGCGAACTCTGCGACGACGCCGGCCGGGCGCTGCCCGGATTCGCCGCCGACCTCGCGGCGGCGGCCGCCGCATTCGACGACGTGACCTACGGTGAGCAGCCGGGCACCGAGCCGGACTACCGGCTCATCGCCGGGCTCGACGACCGGGTCCGGACCCGCTCAGCCGGCCACCCAACCGATCACACCGGGGCGACGGCACGATGACCGGACCGCGACTCCGGGCCGGCCGCTGGGTCGTCCTCGGACTGATCGCCATCACCGCGTTCGCCGTTGTGACCGCGTGGCTCACCGCACCGCGGCTCGGCGGCCGAATGGACCCCGGCGCCACCTCGCCCGGCGGTGCGCACGCGTTGGTGACGCTGCTGCGGGAACGCGGGGTCGAGGTGGTGGTCGCCCAGAGCGTTGACGACGTGGAACGCGCCGCCCGCCCGGACAGCCTGCTGCTGATGGCCCAGACGGCCAACACCCGCGGGGACGAACTGCTGGACCGCCTGGCATCGGTTCCCGGCGACCGACTTCTCGTCGAGCCGACGGTCCGCAGCCGTGAAGTCCTGGCACCCGGGATCAAGCTGAGCCGGGAGGGCCTGCCCAGCGGGGAGCCGGATTGCACCCTGCGCGAGGCGAATCGGGCCGGCGTCGCCCAAATCGAGGCCGGCGATATCTACGAGCGGGCCGGTGCGGAACGGGTGATCCGCTGCTACGGCGGGGCGCTGGTCCGCTACCGGTCCGATGACCGCACCGTCACCGTGGTGGGGACGGCCGATTTCATGACCAACGGTTCGTTGCTCAAGGAGGGCAATGCGGCGTTGGCGATGAACCTCGCCGGGGATCGCGCCCTGCTCATCTGGTACGCGCCCCAGCGCCTGCAGGGTGACCGGTCCGCCGACGCGACGATCGTCGAACTGATCCCCGAAGCGTTCCTCTGGGTGGTCGCGCAGTTGATCCTGGTCGCGGTCCTGGCCGCCTGGTGGCGGGGACGGCGATTGGGGCCGCTTGTCGCAGAACGGCTTCCGGTGGTGGTGCGGGCATCGGAGACGGTCGAGGGACGGGCCCGCCTCTATCGGGCGCGCCGGGCCCGGGGCCAGGCCGCCTCGGCCCTGCGCACCGCGACGCTGACCCGGTTGATCCCCCGCCTCGGACTCGGGCCCCATGCGTCGGAGCCCGCGATCGTCCGGGCGGTGAGCCAGCGCCGGCACACCGATGACCGGACCGTTCAGCGCATCCTGTTCGGTCCGCCGCCGGACACCGATGCCGACCTTGTCCATCTCGCCCAGGCACTCGACGACATCGAAAGGCAGGTCAGCCAGTCGTGACCCGTTACGCATCACCACCCGGAGCCGGACAGGACCCCGCCCGGGCCGCCCTACTGGCTCTGCGCACCGAGATCTCCAAGGCCGTTGTCGGACAGGATGCCGTGGTCAGCGGTCTGGTCATCGCACTGCTGTGCCGCGGCCACGTGCTGTTGGAAGGTGTGCCCGGGGTGGCCAAGACACTGCTGGTGCGGGCACTGGCCGCCGCCCTGCAACTGGACTTCAAGCGCGTGCAGTTCACACCCGATCTGATGCCCGGCGACATCACCGGGTCGCTGGTATACGACGCCCGCACCGCGGCCTTCACCTTCCGGGAGGGCCCGGTGTTCACCAATCTGATGCTCGCTGATGAGATCAACCGCACGCCGCCGAAGACGCAGGCAGCGCTTTTGGAGGCCATGGAGGAACGTCAGGTGAGCGTCGACGGCGAACCCCGACTGCTGCCGGATCCCTTCATCGTCGCGGCCACCCAGAACCCGATCGAGTACGAGGGCACCTACCAGCTTCCCGAGGCCCAACTCGACCGGTTCCTGCTCAAGCTCAACGTCCCCCTGCCGGCCCGCGATCAGGAGATCGCGATCCTGGGCCGGCATGCGCGTGGATTCGATCCGCGCGATCTCGGCGCCATCCGCCCGGTCGCCGGCCCCGCGCACCTGGCGGCCGGCCGCGAAGCCGTCCGCCGGGTTCTGGTTGCCGACGAGGTTCTGGCCTATATCGTCGATATCGTCACGGCCACAAGGACTTCGCCATCGCTTCAGCTGGGCGTCTCACCTCGCGGAGCCACCGCGCTGTTGGCGACGGCGCGATCGTGGGCCTGGCTCACCGGTCGCGGCTATGTCACCCCCGATGATGTCAAGGCGATGGCCCGGCCGACCCTGCGGCACCGGATCGGCTTGCGCCCGGAGGCCGAACTGGAAGGTGCCACGGCGGACGGCGTCCTGGACGGCATCCTCGCCGCGGTGGCGGTCCCGCGCTAGTGGTCCTCACCGGCCGCACCGCGCTGATCGCGTTGATCGCGGTCCTGCCGATCGCCGTTGCGCCCTGGCCCGCAATGGCTTTTCTGATGTTCGCGGTCGCGCTGACGATCGCCGTCGCGACCGATACCGCCCTCGCGGCCCGTCCGGATGCGCTGGTTCTGCGACGATCCGGACCGGCCTCGGTCCGGCTTGGCGAATCGGTGGACACCGTCATCACGATCGGCAACGACGGCAGTCGACGATTCCGGGGCGCCGTCCGTGACGCCTGGCCACCCAGCGCCGACGCCGAACCCCGCAGCCACCCGCTGATGCTGGCCCGCGGCGCCTCCGCGACTGTGCCGACCAGGCTCCGGCCGACCCGTCGGGGCGACCTGCAGTCCGCTGCGGTGACATTGCGTGCGATCGGCCCACTCGGGCTCGCCGGCCGGCAGCGATCGGTGGCGCTGGCCGGCACCGTCCGGGTGCTACCGCCGTTCCTGTCCCGCAAACATCTGCCGTCACGGCTGGCCCGGCTCCGCGAGATCGACGGGCTGCTACCGGTTCTGGTGCGGGGCCGGGGGACCGAGTTCGATTCGTTGCGCGAGTACGTCGTCGGTGACGATGTCCGCTCCATCGACTGGCGCGCGACGGCCCGGCGATCCGACGTGGTGGTCCGCACCTGGCGGCCGGAACGGGACCGTCGGGTCGTCATCGTCGTCGACACCGGCCGCACCTCGGCCGGCCGGGTCGGAGTGGATCCCACCGCCCGCCGGCCCGGCGGCTGGCCCCGAATGGACTGGTCGCTGGATGCGGCGCTGCTGCTCGCCGCACTGGCCTCGCGGGCCGGCGACCACGTCGACTTCCTGGCCCACGACCGGGTGACCCGGGCCGCGGTTTTCGGCGCCGGGCGCGATGAACTGCTGGCCCGACTCGTCGGCGCGATGGCGCCGGTAGAACCGGCACTCGTCGAGTCCGACGCGCCGGCCATGGTGGCCGCTGTACGGCGCCGGGTTCGCCGGCGGGCGTTGGTGGTCCTGTTGACCGACCTCAACTCCTCGGCGCTGGAGGAAGGCCTGCTGCCGGTGCTGCCACAGCTGTCGGTCCGCCACCAGGTGCTGATCGCCGCGGTCTCGGACCCTCGGATCGCCGATCTCGCCGCCGGTCGCGCCGATGCCGCCGAGGTCTACGACGCGGCCGCCGCCGAGCGCGCCCGCAATGACCGGCGGGCCCTCGCCGCACGGCTGCAGCTGAGCGGGGTCGAGGTGGTGGACGCCCCGCCCGATGATTTCGCCCCGGCGCTGGCCGACCGGTACCTCGCGATGAAGGCCAGCGGCCGCCTGTAAGACGGCGTCGGAATCCCCGGAACCCCGGCGCGGAGTCAGCCGGTCGGGACCACGTCGGGGGCGTCTGCGAGATCACCGGTCTGGCCGGTTCGCACGCCGCGGCGGCCGAAGTAGATGACATAGCCCAGGAACGCGGCCTCCGCGAGCACCCCGATTCCGACCCGGGCGGCGGTTGGCAGCGGCGAGGGCGTGACGAGCGCCTCGATCAGGCCGCTGAGCAACAGCACCACCGCCAGGCCGATGGCAACCGACACCACCGCCCGGCCCTGCTCGGCGATGACCTGACTGCGCGGCCGGTGACCCGGTGAGATCACCGTCCAACCCAACCGCATCCCCGCCGCCCCGGCCAGGAACACCGCAGTCAGTTCCAGCAGACCGTGCGGGGTCAGCAGCCCGAAGAGGACGTCGGCCTTGCCGGCCTCGATCATCAGCCCGGCCGTCACCCCCAGATTCGCGGCGTTCTGGAACAGCACCCACGGGATCGGAATGCCCAGCAGCACCGCGAAGGCGATGCATTGAGCGGCCACCCAGGAGTTGTTCACCCACACCCGCAGGGCGAACGAGCCGGCCGGGTTCTCGCTGTAATAGTTCGCGAAATCCTGGGTTACCAGTTGTTCGATCTCGGCCGGCGTGCCCAGGGCCGCACGTACCTCCGGGTTACCCGTCACCCAGAGGGCGATCAGGCCCGCCACTGCGAAGAACGCCACCGCGGTGACCAGCCACCACCATCGGGCCCGATAGGCCACCACCGGGAACGAGACGGTCCAGAACCGGATGAAGTCCCGCCACAGCGGCGCGTGTGCACCGGTGACGGCCGAACGGGCACGGGCGACCAGCGCCGACAACCGGCCGATCAGCACCGAGTCGGTGGATGCCGAGCGCACCATCGACAGATGGGTCGAGACCCGCTGATAGAGGTCGACGAGTTCGTCGGCCTCCGGGCCGGTCAGCCGGCGACGGCGCCGGACCAGATGGTCCAGTCGCTTCCAGCTGGCCTGGTGAGCCAGCACGAAAGCATGGACGTCCATCGCGTCAGGGTACTGAACAGGGGCTAGATTCCCGGCCGCAGTGCCGGTGCCAGCGCACTCAGCGGGATCCGCGGTTGCACTGTGCCGCCGCTCATCGACCACAGGTAACTGCCCGGGGTGAAGTCGATCGGGGTGTCCCGGGCGACCGGATAGTCCGGCATGTAGAGGATCAACTCGTCCGGGGTGAGCGCCCAGGCCTTGTAGCCGCCGGAGTACACCTTGTCCGGCGTCCACCGCTCAGGGATGAAGGGGTAGGTATTGGGCTGATGCGGCGGCAGTGCCGAATCCAGCGCGGCCTGGATGAACGGGGCACCCAGCGACGGGATCGCCGCCGGGTCCACCACATCCGACAGCTGGAGTTGGCGGCCGCTGGCCTGGTCGAAGGTGAAGGTGCGGTAGGCGCTGTTGATAGCCGGGCCGTCCAGTCGCGCCGTGCTCTCGGAGTTGTAGGTCTCGTGGAAGACCACGGTCCGGATGTTGCCGTGCTCGAAGATCTCGAAATTGGCGTCGCCCCAACTATTTTGGGCCATACCCTGGGCGGCGGTGCGCCAATTGTTCATCAGCGTCGTCAGATAGCCGGTGATCACACCGCCGAGCGGACCATCGATATCCCCGGGAATCGCGATATTGATCTCGCGGACCGCCTTGCGATCCGACAGCACCGTGGCGTGGCAGTACTGGCCGTTCCACTGGCCGCCAATCTGATCGCAGAGCGACGCCACCGAGGCCGACGCGGCGGGCGCGGCCGTCACCGAGGCCGCCACCGCGATCACCACACTGGCAATTCCGGCCATCCGCATGGGTTTGTCCGCCTTACCTAGGGGAGTTCGACTTTGCTTGCCCGCCAACGTCCGTCGACCTTCTCCAAGGTCATCTTCATCCGGCTGCGGTCGATGCGCGGGTCGGGAAGCTTGGTGTTGGACACCGACTGGTCGACGAACAGCAGCACCACCGCTTTGTCCTTGGACGCCGACTGCACCGCGGAGTCCACCACGACACCACGGGCGGTGGCCTTGTTCTCGACCAGCAACTGGCGCAACTCGACGCTGGACTGCGAGTACATATCCTTGAACTCACCGGTTGCGCCATCCAGCACTTCCTTGAAGTTCTCGTCGACCTTGTCGGAGTCGATGCTGGTGAGCACCTGCGCATAGCTGACGGCTGCACGCTGGGCCTCTTCACTGGCCTGGCGCAGTTGGCGGTCCTGGAGGACCTGCCAGCCGAGGAAGCCGGTCGCGGCGAGCAACACGACGAATGCTGCCGCCAGAGCCGCGTTCCTCAGGCTCGAGCGCCGGATGGTCACTGTGTTGGCGGCGCGCTCCTGCGACGCCGTGTTCTCGGCCTCAGCCTCGAGATCCGCATCGGAAACCTCTGCTTCCCCCGATGCCTCTGCCGACCCCTCCGCCATCTCGGCGGCCTCGGCGGTCTCCAGCGCGTCCTCGGTCCCGGCTTGCACGGCCTCGGCTCCTTCGTCGGTCATGACTGGCATCTTGGTCTATCGCTCCCCGAGGACGTCACCTGGGCGGTTCAAGCGGCAGGGTCGGGCCGCCATATGGGGTGGGAATGGAGAACCGCCCCTCCGGCGAAGGCGTGGTTTGCTCGCCCAGATCCGCCCCCGCCGGCGGACCGGCGGTGTCGTCGCCCGCCGGACGCGGGGCGTTCTTCGCGCCGCGGATCAGAACGGCGACGTCATCGTCCCGGCAATAGTTGTATTTGAACGGCTCCGGGTAGTCGGCCGAGGACGGCGGGCGCCGCGGTGTGCCGTAATCGCAGGTGTAGCGCGGGTAGATATCAGCGCTGACCCAGAACCCGTCGTCATGCACGATGCTGCCCAGCGAATCGATGAGTGAACCGCGGTAACTCGGGAAGAGCGCGTTGAGCGCAGGTACCCGCAGGTACATCAGCTCGGTGACCGTTGTCAGGTCACCGAGCAACTTCACCATCGTGTCGGAGTTGTCGGCGAAGAGGGCGTCGGTGGCCGCGAATGCCTCCGGGCCCCGTTCGGTCAGGGTGCGGAATCCACCGGTCATCCGGTTGACCCCGGCGAAGACCTCATCGAGGTTCGCGGTGGCAACCTTGATGCCCTCGTTCTTGTCGGACACCAACTGCAGTGTGATCCGGCTGGTGTTGAGCAATTGGGTGGTCTGCGGAAGCACCCCGTCCAGCGTGGACAGCAGGTAGGTGCCGCCTTCGACGATATCGCTGAGCTTCTGCGGCCCGTCCTTGCTGGTTCCCAGCTCCTTCTTGATGATCTCCAGCTTCTCGGTGTCGATCTGTTTGAGCATCCCGTCGGAGTGACCCAGCAATTCAGCCATGGTGACCGGCACCGCCGTCCGTCCCATGGCGATGGTGTTGCCGTTGGACAGGAACGGCGCCTCACCGTTGCCGCCGTCGAAATCGATGTATTGCTCCCCGGCGGCGGACAGGCCGCTCACCCGGGCCTTGCTGGACGCCGAGAGCTTCGTCGAGGAATTCAGCCGGACCTCGGCGTTGACCCCGTCCGGCACGATCGACAACTTCTCCACCTTGCCGATCGGAACACCGCGCAGGGTGACGTCCTGGTTCGCCAACAGACCGCCGGACGCCGGTAGTTCCAGGGTGACCCGGTACACCGACCGCAGCGGGTTCCAGCGCAGGGCGCCCAGCATCAGATACGACAAACCCACGACGAGGGTGAGCAGCAGGGCGATCGCAGACACCCAGGCCTTGTGCCGGTGCCCGTACTTGACGGCACCGACGAGCCCGTTGGCCAGCGCGCCGATCACGGTGTCGGCTCCCCGGCAGGAGCACCCGCCGGTCCGGGGGGAGACACGAACTCCCCGGGCGCAGTCGGTCCCGGCGGAGTACCGGCGACATCCCACTGGCCGTGCTGCTCGCCCGGGATGACCGGCACCTGCGGCACATTGGGCCCGCGCCCGACGACGCGCTCCTGGAGGCGGAACAGGGTGTACTTGAACGCGCCGACAAGCTGGTTCCAATTCGCCCACTTCGGCCCGTGGAAGCCCGGGTCTCCTGGGAAGCCGATATCGGGAATGTGGCCGAGGATCAGGCGATCAATGCTGCCGCGCAGCGCAATCGAGCTACCGGAAGTGGCTTTGATGATCGGTGGCAGCAGCCGGTTCAGCGCTCCCAGGCTGGTGTCGGGATCCACTGCGACATCGTTGAAAGCTCCGGAGATGGTGTTGAGGTCGGCGATCACGCTGCGGCCACTGGTGTCGGTTCCGGCGATGGACGGGAACTTGTTCAACATCTCGGTGGTACTACCGGCCTGCACGATCAGATCGGCGATCTGGTTGGTGTGGTCGGCAAGCGTGTCGGTGGCCGGAGCCGCCGCGACCATCAGGTCGGCGATCACCTGATTCTTCGAGTCGATACGCCGCGACAGCGTGGACAGCGCGTCCAGGGAGTCCGAGATCTGGCCGGTCCGCGCATCCATCGTGCCCAACAACTGGTTGGTGCTGGCGACCAACTGCCGGAAGTTGCGGCCACCGTCCTCGCCGGCCGCCTTGCCGGCACCATTGATGATATTGGTCAGGTTCTTCACCGCACCGCCATTGACCAGCACTGCCGCCCCGGTCAACAGGTTCTCGACAGTCGCCGCTTCGGCGGTGTCCTCGATACCGATAGTGTCGCCGTCCTTCAATTCCGGACCGCCGGCCGAGTTGGGCGGCGGTTGGACCGCGATGAAGACGTCGCCGAGCGGTGTCGCTGAGCGCAGTTCGACGGTGGTCCCCTTGGGGAGCCGCACACCGTCGCGGATACGTAGTTTGGCCAGGGCCGTGTAGTCGCGCGCCTCGAGGCTTTCCAGTTGGCCGACGTCGGCGCCGGCCAGTCGCACCTTGGCGTAGGCCGGCAGGTTCAAGGCGTTCTCGAAGACCGCATTGAGGCTGTAGCCGCCCTTGCCCAGTCCCGGATGTGGCAGTGGGAGGCTGGCCAGGCCACTGGTCGAACATCCAGCCGTGGCCAGCGATACCGCCGCCACCAGCGCGGCGGCCGTCGTTCTGCGTCGGGTCGTCATTTCTGTCCCATCGCCGCGAGCCCATCGAGAATGTAGGACACCCCGAAGTCCGGGCCGAAGTCCTGCAGAGTGCCTGTGCTGCAACCCAATTGCCGCAGATGCAAAAGGTTGCACACCTCTTTGACGGTCTGGGTGTCGAACAGAACCTTGTCGACCGGGATATGGACCCGTGCCGCTCCGTTCTCCCGGTCAATGACGTTGTACAGGTTGTCCAGGGTCAACGGCGCGAGGTCGAGTACTTCGGCGAGATCCCGTTGGTGCGCGACAGTCACCCCGAGGGTGGCGTCACCGCTGCTGACGAGTTCCTTGATGGTCTCGCGGTTCTGCTCCAGAAGGTCGCCGAGTTGGACCAGGACGGCATTGAGTTGCTTGCCGGTGGTGCCGCTACCCAGGTCCTCATCAGCCAGCACCTGGGTGAGAACGCGCACCGTCGAGCCGAAGTCCCGCAGGGTGCCCTCGTTGGCCGCTGCCGCGTCCATCAGTGTTCCCAGATTGTCGACGACCTCGGTCAACTGCTCTTTGGTCTGCGCACCGCCGTCGGCGCTGAGCTTGAGCGCCTTGGACAGCTCGCTGAGCGCGGACTTGATGCGCTCGCCGTTACCGTCGGCCATCGCGGCCGCCGAGTCGACCAGGGTACGAACCGCCCCGTTGCCCTTACCATCGCCACCGAGCGAGACGGCAAGCCGGTCGACCATGTCCAAGGTCTTGGTGAACTCGACCGGTGTTTTGGTCCTGGTCAGCGGGATCGTGGTGTGATCCTGCATCACCGGGCCGTCCCGGTACGGCGGCGTCAGCTCGATGGAACGCTCGGCCAGAATTGAGGTTTGCAGCGTCACGGCCTGCGCATCGTTGGGAATCTTGACGTTCTTGTCGACGGTGAACTCGACCTCCACGTATCCGGTTCTCGGGGTCACCTTGGTGACACTGCCGACCTTCATACCGAGCACCATGACGTTGTTCGTCGGATACAGACCCGCCGAGTTGTCGAACTGAGCCGTCAGCCGGATGGTGTCCATCCGCTGCTTGGCCAGCTTCCAGGAGTAGACGCCGAACCCACCGATCGCCACCACGGCGACGATCGCGAGGATCAGAAAACCCCTGCCGCGTTTCACTTGCAGTCCTTGTAGTACTCGATCATCTCGAACTGCTTGGCGCGCCCGCTGATAGCGCACATCCAGGAGTCGACGAGGATCCCGTTGGTGAAGTTGGTATCGATGACGTTGCCGGTTCCGGTCGCATTGGCGAGGCCGCGCAGCGCAATTGGCGCACTCTCCAGGATGCCGCGCAACATCCCGTCGTTCTTGGCCATCAACCCGGTGAGCGTGTTCATGTTGGCCAGCAGGGCGTCCAACTGAGGCCGGTCGTCGATGATGGTGTCATCGAGGACATTGACCAGATCGGTGAGCGACTGCATCATCGCGTGGAATGCCGCACGGCGCGCGACGAACTCACCGAGTAGTTCGTTGCCCTGCCGGACCATGCTGCCGATATTCGTCTGCTGGCGACGCAAAGTCGTCGTCACCATGTCCATGGTCTTGAGCATGCTCCCGAACTGCTCGCGCCGGTCGGCCATCACCGTCGACAGCTTCTTCAGGTTGTCCATCGCCTTGGGGATCAGCGGTGGCATGCCCTCAATCTGCTTGCCCAGCAACTGAAGTGCAGCGGCGAGGTCATCGGTGTTCACCTCGCCATAGTTGACCGCCACATCCTGCAGAGCCTGCTGCAGATCGTAGGGAACCTCGGTGTGGTTGATGTCGATCCGGTTGTCGGGCAACGGGCCGCCACCGCCCGGATGTAGCGCGAGGTAGCGCGAGCCGAGGATGGTGGTGACCATGATGACGGCGCGGGAATCCTTGCCGAGATCAATATTGTTCTGAATCCGCATGTCAACGGTGACGTGATCACCGTTGAGTTTCATACCGGTGACCGTGCCGACCGGGATGCCTGCCACGGTTACCGGGTTCTTCGGCAGCAATGCGGCGGCCTGAATGAAATCGGCGCTGACCGTCCGGTAACCGGGGCCCACTTTGGTCAGGATCACCAGGGCTGCAATCAAAGCCATCAGCACGGCCAGTGCCACCAGGCCGACGGCTGTCTGGTTCAGATCCTCGAGCGTCTTTTTCCTGGGCATCCCCCGGAATTTGCGCTCAACCGTCGAGTTGGCTGCTGTCGGGTTATCCATTGGCCATGTTCCTGCACTTCGGGGTGTGCTTCGCATTGTTGCCGGGGGTGGCCGCGTTGACGACGATCGGTGTCACGTCATTGAGGCCCGGGAAGAACGCCAGGGCGTTGAGGTCGCAGACGTAGATGTTGAGGTAAGAGCCCTCGTTGGTGATTCGGGCCAGGCCCTTGAGCATCTTCGGCAGGTTGGCGCCCGCGAACGCCAGTTGTGGTTCGACCGAGACCAGATGGGCCGCGAACCCCGGTTCCCGGGTGATCAACTCCTGGAGTGCAGGATTGACCTCGTTGGTCACCGCGGACAACTGGGTCACCACCCGTGACAGCGAACCCATCGACGAGACCAACTCGGGCCGACGGGCATTGAAGGTCCCCACCATCTCCTGGGCGTTGGACAGCGTCTTCTCCATGTTGTCGTTCTGCTGGGCCAGGGTGCCGAAAACCCGGTCCAGGCCGGTGATCATGTCACCGAGCAATTCATCGCGGCCGGCGAAGGTGTCGGTGAGCTTTCCGGTCTGGTCGACCAGTGTGGCCCAGGACGCGGAATCGCCTTGGAGCGCCTGAATGGCAGCGTTGGAGATCTGATCGGCCGCCTTGGGATCGATGGTGGCGAACAGCGGTTCGTATCCGTTGAGAACGACGCCGACATCGAACGAGGGGATGGTCCGGTCGACCGGGATGACGCTGCCCGCAGGCAGGGGCTTCGGATCGCCGGTGGCGCCCAGCTTCAGGTCGAGGTAACGCTGGCCGACGATGTTCTGGTAGAGGATCGAGGCCTCGGTGTTACCGAGCAGCTTCTGATCGTTCTGCAATTCGAAATGGACCTGGGCCCGGTTGCCTCCGACCAGGTCGATCTTCATGACGCGACCGACGCGCACACCAGCCATCCGGACGTCGTCGCCGTCGCGGAGCCCGAACACATCGGTGAATTCCGCCGAGTAGGCGGTGGTGGCACCACTGACTTCACGCTCCAGCGTGGAGTACACCAGCCAGCTCATGATCGCGGTCGTGACCAGGAATGCCACTAGTCCGATTGTGACTTTGCGCATCTTCACTCCGACACCACCTCGGCCGGCTCTACGGTCATCCCCCGCACGACCGGGGCGAGCAACAGCTGGGTGGCGACCGTCGCTGGCTGGCCGGTGATGTAGGACAGCTGGCTCACCTCCTGGGCGCTTCCGACCGGTCCCACGTTTCCGCCGTAGGCGGCCGGCGCCGGTGCCGGACCCAGCGGTCCGGGTTCGGCCGGAAGATAGCCGGGCGGCCAGGGGGCGACCGGAGCGATCGGAGCCGGCGTCGGATTGACCGGTGTGGGCGTCAGCGCCGGGTTGGCCGTGCCGGGCACCGCCGGGGCCGGGGTCATCGGCGGCCCGATACCACCGAGAATTCCGGTGCCGATCCCCTCCGACAACGGCGGGTTCGGATCGACCAGGTTGGGCCCGTTCGGGTTGATGAGCGGGGGCCCGACCGCGACCAGATTGCCGCTCGGGCCGACAACAGTGCCCGGCGGGGGCATCAGGTCCTTGGGCGGTTGATAGTTCTGCGGCAGCAGCACTTCGGGCAGATCCGGTCGCACCGCGATCAGCGGTGCGGTGTAGCAGCTCGGACCTTTCAGTTCCCCGTAGGCGGGGCAGTCGGCCCGGGTGTAAGAGAACGTCGGAGTCAGCGACAGGTTCGCCCGGAGGTTGAACACGTCCATCTCCGGGAGCCAACCCTCGAAGAACTTGCCGGAGAAGGTCTGCAGCTTCTGGAAGGCCGGCAGGAAGTTGCCGGAGGTCTGCGCCAGGACCCCGGTCACCGGAGTCAGCTGGTTGCCGATGGTGATCATCCGGTCGACGTGGTTGGCCAGGGCGGTGTGCGTGGTGCCCAGGGTGTTGGACCCACCGGTCAGCAGGGAGTCGAGTTGGACCCGCTGCTCGACCAGCGTCCGCATTGGAACCACCGCCTGATGTAGCGCGTCGAGCAGATCGGGTGCGGTCTGTTGCAGACCTTCGGCGGCGCCGACGAGCGCGCTGAGCATCGACGGGCTGGTGGTGTCGGTGGCCACCACCGAGTTCAGTTGGTTGACGATCCGGTCAAGTTGCGCGCCCGCGGCCAACAGCTGGGTCCGGCGGCTGTTGGTTGCGGCGCCCAGGGCGGCCAGCACGCCGAGGGTGGAATCCTCGCGGCCCCGCCCGGTGGCGAACAGGATGTCGCGCAGCTTGCTGATGGTGGTCTGGAACAGCACCGTCGGCAGTTGGGTGTCCTCGGCGATATGGTCGCCGTTCTGGATGGCGGGGGCCTGACCGTTGTCGATGAGTTCGACGCCGGACACCGCGAAGACGTTGCTGGGCACCACTCTGGCGGTGACCGTCTTGGGAATGGCGGCCGCGTAATCCTTCGAGATGTCGATGTGGACGTAGTTCGGCTTGCCGAAGCCCGCCGGGATCACATCGTTGACCGTGCCCACGAGCAGCCCGTGGTAGCGCACATCGGATCGGCTGGGCAGTCCGTCGCCGACATTGGTGAGATCGGCCACGATGCGGGTGTAGGAATCCAGTCGGCCGGTCGATTTGCCCACCAGCAGGACAACCGCGACGGCGGAGGCCGTGATCAGCGCGATTCCGGCCAGCATCAGCTGGCGGTTAGTCGGCCCTCGGCCGCTGATATCGAAGATCTTCGCCATCAGCCACCGAACCTTGCGCCGGAGTCCAGGCTGAACATCGCCATGGTGAGCAGCATGTTGACGATCACCACAACGGTGATGGCGGCGCGCATGGCGTGCCCGGCGGCGACACCCACCCCCTCTGGCCCACCACTGGCGTAGAAGCCGTAGTAGCACTGCAGCACCGCCGCGATGCCCACGAAGACGACACACTTGATGACCGAGTAGAAGATCTCGGTGCCGTTGAGCATCAGGCCGAAGTAGTGCATGTAGCCGCCCATCGAGCCACCGCTGACGAGCGAAACGATGACCTGCGTACTGAGGTAGCTGACGCCCAGACAGACGATGTAGAGCGGGATGATCGCGGTGATCGAGGCCATCAGCCGGGTGGTCACCATATAGGGAATCGGGCGGATCGCCATGACGTCCAAGGCGTCGATCTCCTCGGAGATCCGCATGGCGCCCAACTGGGCGGTGAACCGGCACCCGCTCTGGGTGGCGAAGGCCAGAGCAGCCGCGATCGGGGCCAGCTCGCGGGTGTTCACCAACGAGGAGATGATTCCGACGGCCGGGCCCAAGCCGAGCAGCTGCAGGAAGTTGTAGCCCTCGATGCCGACCATGACTCCGACCACGACACCCAGGACGAGCGCGACGCCGGCGGTGCCACCGCCGACCACCAGCGAGCCGTTACCCCAGGCGACGTCGGACAGCAGCCGGGTGTATTCCTTGCGGTAGGCCTTGAGTACCACCGGAATCCCGGCCAGCGCACGCCCGGCAAAGATCAGAATGTGTCCGAGTTGCATGATCGGGCTGGAAACCTTGGACCCGAGTCCCCGGATCGACCGGACGACGGGCTGCAGGACCGGCGGGACCGGCTTGGCGACCGGCTCGGCAGACTTGGCGACCACGAGCTACAACCCCGTCTTCGGGAAGATGATCAGGTACATCTGGCTGATTGCGACATTGACGATCATCAACAGCAGGATTGACTCGACGACCGAGGAATTGACCGAGTTGGCCACGCCCATCGAACCGCCCCGGGTGGACAGCCCCTTCTCGCAGGCCACGATGGCCACGATGGCCCCGTAGACCACCGCTTTGATCATCGCCAGCTGCATGTCCGCGGTGGTGGTGAAGGAGGCGAAGGTCGCCACGAAACTGCCCGGGGCGCCGTGCTGGAAGTAGACGTTGAACAGGTAGCTGGCCAGGAACCCGGTGAAGGCGACCAGACCGGTGAGGGCTACCGCGATCAGGATCGCCGCCACGAACCGGGGAACCACCAGTCGCTGGATCACCGAGATCCCCAGCACCTCGAGGGCGTCGATCTCATCCCGGATCTTCCGGGAGCCCAGGTCTGCGGTGATTGCCGAGCCGACCGCCGAGGCCATCAGGATGGCCGCCACCAGCGAGGCCGCCTGCCTGATGACCGCCAGCCCACTGGCGGCGCCGGCCAGCGAGGTGGCACCCACCTGGCCGGCCAGGAGTGCGAACTGAACCGACAACGTCACGCCGATCGGCAGCGCGACGAAAATGGTCGGAAGCACCGAGGTTCCGGCCATGAAGGCGGCTTGGCGGATGAACTCCTGCCACTGGAACTTCCCGGTCAACAGGTCGATGAACAGGGTCTGGATGGTCCGCACCGCCATGACGGCCTGATTGCCGACCGTCGTGATCGCGGCCCGGGGGTGGCGTTCGACGTACCCGGAGACCCACTCGTCGATTTCCCGGACGCCGTCGTGCTTGCCAACCGGCGGGTCGATTTCCGATGTGGTCATCCAGTTACCGGCCCCGCGGTGGCGTCAGCGAGGGGACGCATCCCTGGAAACAAACCATCCGGTCGTTTCACGGCGTCAAACCCCCTTTAGGCAATAAACCTGAGACACAGGATCAGAGGGTCACAGTAAGTGTGGCCGACACCACCCGTGGCCGATTCGGGGAATTTTTCCCGACTCGCACCCTCGGCCGATGGGGTGCCCGGACTGCGGCCGACGTAGCGTGGACACCGTGGTTGCGAGGCCGGAGACAGTGGTGACCGGCGATGCGGTGGTACTCGACGTCGAGGTCGCGCAGTTGCCGGTCCGGGCACTGGGCGCGCTAATCGATCTGCTGATCATCCTGGCCGGGTATCTGGTGGCGATCCTGCTCTGGGCCGCGGCCCTGCCGCGGTTCGACGATGCACTGAACGCGGCAATCCTGATCATCTTCACCGTCACAGTGATCGTCGGCTACCCGGTGGCGATGGAAACGGCCACCAGGGGGCGTTCGGTGGGCAAGATGGTGATGGGACTGCGGGTCATCTCCGATGACGGCGGACCGGAACGATTCCGGCAGGCACTGTTTCGCGCGCTGGCCGGCTTTGTCGAGATCTGGATGCTGTTCGGCGGTCCGGCGGTGATCGCCAGCCTGCTGTCGGCCAACGGAAAGCGGATCGGCGACATGTTCGCCGGTACCGTGGTGATCAGTGAACGCGGCCCAAGATCCGTTGCGCCGCCGATGATGCCACCGGCGCTGGCCTGGTGGGCCGCATCATTGGAACTGTCGGGACTGGGCCCGCAGCAGGCCGATATGGCCCGCCAGTTCCTGACCCGGGCGGCCCAACTCAACCCCGCCGTCCGCGACCAGATGGCCCATCGGATCACCGCCGAGGTGGTTTCCCGGATCTCACCACCGCCACCTCCGGACGCACCGCCCCAGCACATCCTGGCCGCGGTGCTGGCTGAGCGGCACCGCCGCGAACTGGCCCGGCTCGCACCCCCGATACGGCCCGGGCCACCCGCGGTACCGCACTACCCGCCCGTCCGTCCGTCTCAGCCGGATGCTCATCGCGGCAACGGATTCGTCCCCCCCGGCTAGCCGAGAACCCACTGCGAGGTGGCCACCAAGTCACCCTGGGCCAACGCGGCTGCCCGATGTCCGTGGACCTGTTGGTATCCGGGATCGGTCACCATGTCGGTGAACGCCTGGGTGGAGGGGTACTCCACGATCAGAATCGCATCCCACCACGGACGCTCACCGTCGCCGATGATGTTGACGGGTGTGGTGCCGGCGTAGCGGACGGCCCCACCGACTCGTTCCAGATGTGGCTGCACTTCCCGGGTGTACTGCCGGTACCGGTCTTTTCCTTCGACTTTTTTGAACTTGAGCAGATTTATCATCACCACCGGCTCACCGGGCGGCAGGTTCTCGAAAGCCTTGAGGTTGACCGGGCGTTCATCGGAATCAGTTTCCATGACCGTCTCTTCTGTTGCTGGAGTTGACCTTCGGGATGCGCCGATGCGCCGGTGGTGCGGGTTGGTCCATCAGGTGCCTTGCGCGCTCACCCGGCTGCGCCGTCCGCCACGGCCTGGGTGGCGGAGTGTTGGTGCAGAGCGTGGGCATCCTTCTCTGCGACGGGACGCAGATCAAAGACGACCTCCCGGACGGTCCCGGTGAACGGGTATGGCGCCTTGTCTTCATAATCGCGGTCGACGACCAGGCCGTTGTCCCGGCCGATGTCCATTCCCGCGTAGGAGGTGAAAGCGATGGGCACCGTCTTCGGCATGTGGCCCTCACCGATCTTCTCGGCGTCGGCCCACAGTGTCACCGTCCCGCCCGAACCGGGAGTCGGGGAGTCGGACTCGAAGACCATCTTCACGGTGATGTCTCCGACGGGCAGCGGCCGATCAGCCACCTGACGATAGGTTTCCACCCCGAGGAATGAGTAGGTGTGGTGCAGCAGTCCCGAGCCGTCCACCCACAGGGCGTAGCCACCGATGAAGTCGGCGTTGGCGACGATGACGCCCTCTGCGCCGCCTGCGGGCACGTTCAAGTCGGCCTCGATCGCATAGGAGCGGCCCTGGACGCGGGGTGTCATCCCGCGTTGGACGTTCTGAACGTCGCCGCGGAAGGCGAACCGGGTTGTCGGCGGTAACGGCGGCAGAATTCCGAAGAACACCGCCAGGCCGCCCAGCAGAGGCAGCACCCGGTGTCGTTCCGCTTCGCTCCACCAGAGTGCTTTGAGCTCGGCGAGCTTATCGGGGTTCTCGGCGGCGACATCGTGGGCCTGGGAGAAGTCGTCGGGCAGATAGTAGAGCTCCCAAGGGGCGGCGTCGGGGTCATAGGCCCCGGGGGCGAAGCGGGCGAGGGTGGTCGGGGAGAAGTCCCACGGTGCCTTATCGAGCCGGGTGCAGGCCCACCACCCGTCCTTGTAAATGGCTCGGCTGCCGAACATCTCGAAGTACTGGACGGTGTGAACTTCCGGCGCTGCGCCGTCGGTGAAGGTCTCCGCGAAGCTCGTTCCGTCCATCGGCTCCTGTGCGACTCCGTCGACTCGTTCCGGCGCGGGCAGCCCGATGACGTCCAGGACGGTCGGTGCGATATCGATGCAGTGGGTGAATTGCGAACGGGGAGTTGCATCGGGCGCGATGCGGGCCGGCCAGGAGACCACCATCGGGTCTCGGGTCCCGCCGAGGTGGCTGGCCATCTGCTTGCCCCATTGGAAGGGGGTGTTGTTGGCGTGGGCCCACGCGGCGGCGAAATGCGGGGCCGTGTGCTCGTCGCCGATTGCTTCCACGCCACCGTACTGCTCGATGAGCGCCAGCTGTTGGGTGGGATCGAGCACCACACCGTTGAGGAATGTCATCTCGTTGAACGAGCCGGTGATGGTGCCCTCCATGGAGGCGCCGTTGTCGCCCCAGATGTAGAAGACCAGGGTGTTGTCGGCTTCGCCGA
>Ga0209986_10001885_pt1 | contig 19761 bp, 22 predicted proteins | sample BlataG_FD_183168 | JGI IMG/M metagenome (GOLD analysis project Ga0209986, IMG submission 183168) | Deep subsurface microbial communities from Black Sea to uncover new lineages of life (NeLLi) - Black_00105 metaG (SPAdes) (version 2) | ecosystem: Environmental > Aquatic > Marine > Oceanic >... | reverse complement strand
GGCCGAGGTCTACACGAGCTCGGAGCCCATGGACAACCTTGAGGTTCTCTGCGACGTCCACGACAGCAGGTTCCCGGGCACCCCGGGCGACAAGGGCAGCGTGGACTACATGGTGGAGAAGTTCAAGGAGTACGGATGCGAGAACGTCCACCACGAGGAGTACACCATCGCAGGGTGGACCCGTGGCCCCGCGACGCTGGAGGTCGTGAGCCCGATAGAGAAGAGCTTCGACGTCATCAGCCTCCCCCACAGCATCGGGGACACCGTCGAGGCAAAGCTGGTCTCCCTCGGCGACGGCGCCATCGACGACTACGAGAAGCGGAAGGACGAGATAGACGGCAACATATTGATGGTGACCAGCGCCAGCCCCCTGAGCATGAAACGGTTCCTCCACAGGAGCGAGAAGTACATGCGCAGCGTCATGGCGGGAGCCAAGGGCTGGATATTCATGAACCACTACCCGGCCTACGGGCCCCCCACAGGCGGCATCAGCCCGGTGATACCGGCGGTAGGCATATCGTACGAGGACGGAAGCTTCCTCAGCCGCCTCCTGAAGCGTGAGAAGGAGGTGGTCGTCAGGATCAAGACCACCGACAAGAACCACCCCACCGTCACCTACAACGTGGTCGCCGACGTGGTGCCCGAGAAGCCTGTGGACGACGAGTACGTCGTCGTCGGCAGCCACTACGACGGCCACGACATCAGCCAGGGCGCGGTGGACCCGGCAAGTGGAACCGTAACCGTGATGGAGATCGCCCGCAACCTGATGATGGTCAAGGACAAGCTCAGGCGACGCGTCAGGTGCATCTGCTTCGGCGCCGAGGAGATAGGGCTCTACGGCAGCAGGGCCTACACCCGCAACCACGAGGCGGAGCTCGACAAGTGCAGGTTCATGCTCAACCTGGACGCGGGCGGCAGCAAAGGCAACAAAGGGATTACCTTCCACGACTTCCCTGAGCTGGAGCCCCTGGCGGCGAAGTGGGCCGAGGAGATGAAAGCGTACATCCCCACAGACGAGATGGTGAGCCCCTACAGCGACCACTGGCCCTTCTTCCTCAACTCGGTTCCGTGCGGCAGCGGAGGAGACCCCGAGGCAAGGAGGACGAGGACCGGCAGAGGCTACGGACACACCAGGTACGACACGCTGGACAAGGTGGATCTCACTTACCTTCGGCTCGCCGCGGCCAACTATACAAGGTTCCTCTTCAGGGTCGCCAACGAGGAGGACTGGAATCCGCGGAGGAAGACCAAGGAGGAGATCGACGCCTTCATCGAGGAGCAGGGCTACGACAAGACCATCGCCCTCTCGGACCAGATGAGGGAGTACATCAAGGAGAACTACGAGAAGATACACCCGGACACAGAGGCTTTCATCAAACGCAGCGGCGCCTGGTAGCCGCCCCCATTTTTCTTGAAGCCAAGTAGTAGCAATAGGATCCAAGTGTCCAGGCAGTCTGATGGCAGATGGATAGCGTTCTACAGAAACAGAGCTGGTGTAGGCCCGCCCAGAGGATTCTGGAGCACACCATGAAGCTGTCCGGCGTGTACCCGGCCATCATGCATATCCGCCACACGGAGCGTGAGAGAGCGACGCCGGGAGGCGACCCCCGGTCCACGGAGCAGGGGTTGAGGGAGGCGTATGAGTTCGGGGCCAGCCTGCCCACCGGCAGAAGGTACCGGCTCTGGCACACATACATCGAGAGGACGAGGGAGACGTGCCTGGCCATCAAGTCGGGGCTTGAGAGCAACCAATCCGAGTGCATGCTAGCGGGCACGATTCCGGTCAACACGATCATAGACCCCGCGGGCTTCCACGACGCGCAGCCCAGGCACCAAGTCGTAGAGGACACCGACGAGAGCGCGAGGATCTACCTTGCACACTGGCTGAGCGGACTCTACCCGCCCAGCATGGTACGTCCGTCTCTGGAGTTCGCCCAGATGATAGCCCAGACCATGCTGGGGGACATCAGGGATGACTCGTTCCACGTGCTGGTCAGCCACGACACGTGGGTCGCGGCGCTCATGTTCCACTGGCTCGGGTTACCTCCGCCCCCTGGCTGGGTTAACTTCCTAGACGGCTTCGTCGTAGAGCTGAGACCCTCCGCCCCGACCCTGATAACCAAGGAGGGAGCCGTGGAGACTAGGCTCCCAGAATGGTTCACGATACAAGTAAAAAGCGTATATGTAAGCCGGATAAAACGCGTACAGAAATATTTCCAATGAGAAAGAAACCAGGTTCATCGGCCCCACAACCACTGTCGCCCACATACCTTAAATCAGCCTCGAAGAACGAGGAAACCATGAGGCTCAAGGTGGTGAAGCCCCACGAGGCGTCCTTCGACTACAACGTCGTCTTCAAGACTGGCGACAGTGTCAAGGTGGGACGCGAGGACCCCGAGATGCCCGGCTGGTACTGGTGCAAAGACAAGAACGGAGTCGAGTCGTGGATACCAGAGGAGTACCTCAGCATCGACGGCGAGCAAGGAACCATAACCACAGACTACGATACCAGGGAGCTAACCGTCGAGCCGGGGGAAGCCTTCGAGTACGTCACCGAGGTAAAGTACTGGACCCTCTGCAGAGACCAAGACAGGGAAGGCTGGATACCAACCCAGAATCTAGAGCCAACCCAATAAATAAACCGCGGCAGCGACGCATACCCAGACATGGAAGACTGCGAGCAGCTGAACCTCCGCCGCCTCGAAGGCAGCTACCTCAAGTTCATCGTGGAGAACCACGCAGAGCTCGGCCTCCTCGAACACGTCGAGGATTGCACCAAGTGCAGGGAACACGTCAAGAAGCTTGTGGAGACCGGCGGCCTCTCAGCCGACTTCGGCAACCTCTTCCAGAGAGAGGCAGACGACACGACTGCGCCCCAGTTCACCGACCACCGCGACCCCGAGGCCTTCATAGACGCCCGCATCCAGTGGAGGAAAAGCAGGCTCACGGAGCTCAACGAGAGCGCGGAGGCCGAGCTGGAGGATCTCCGGAAAAGGATCAGCCCCTAGGGTCCAGCTTCTTCTCCAGACACTCTATGGCCTTCTGGTAGTCGCTCCACATCCTGCCCCCCGACACGCCGCCGTCGACTACCAACGCGTGGCCGTTGACGAAGCCGGAGTCGTCGCTCGCCAACCATAGAGCCGCTTTAGCGATGTCGTCCGGATGCCCCGGCCGCCTGATGGGCTGGGCCTCCCTGAACGCCTCGGTTATCACGTCCAGCTTGCCGTCGGCCTCCCCGAGGGGCACCCCCCTCGCACGGGCGATCATGGTGGTGGGTATGAACCCCGGGAGAACACAGTTCACCCTCACATTGTCCTCCCCCAGCTCCATGGCCACCGACCTCGTGAACTGCACCACCCCAGCCTTGGCGGCGCTGTAGACATGGTTCCCGTAGCCGGTCCTCACGGCGGCTACGCTCGCAGTGTTGATGATGCTTCCGCCCCCCTGGGCCCGCATAACCGGCGCGGCGTGCTTGACGCCGAGGAAGACGCCCCTGAGCAGCACGGCGACCGTCCTGTCGAACGCCTCCACCGTGACGGACTCGATGGGGCCCACCGCCCCCGCGATCCCTGCGTTGTTGAACATGCAGTCGAGGCGGCCATACACGTCGACGGCGTGGGAGACAGCGGCCTCGACGTCCTCCTCCCGGGTCACGTCCGCGTGGACATACTCTGCGCCCAGCTCTGACGCCAGCCTCCCGCCCCTCTCGTCCTGAACGTCGGCCACCACCACCTCCGCGCCCTCCTCAACGAAGAGCCTCACGGAAGCCTCCCCGATGCCTGAGGCGCCGCCGGTGATCACCGCCACCTTGTCGTCAAGCCTACCCATAACAACCATGGAATACTATGCAAAACAAGAATAAAACAGGGGTGAAGAAAGGAGGCTACTACTCGGGGTGCAGCTCCACCACCATCCAGGCCTCGACGCATATCCAGCCAGGGTGGTGAAGCGGCAGCGCCGCCCGCGCGGGCCTGCCCTCGTGGTCGCCCCATATCTCGATGAGGAGATCAGTGAACCCGTTGAGCACCTTGGGCTGATCCATGAAGCCCTCCGCGCTGTTGATGAACCCCACGACCTGGAGCACCTGCTTTATCCTGTTGAGGCTGCCCAGCTGCTTCTTGAGCTGAGCCAGGCAGTTCATCGCGGTCTCCCGCGCACCCTGGTAGCCCTCCTCGATGGTTAGATCCTTGCCGACCATGCCGCGTTTCGTGGTGCTGAACGGCCCCTGGCCGCAGCTGAAGGCGATGTTGCCAGCCCACTTGGCTCCGATGTAGTTGCCCTTGGGCTCCGGCGCCTCCGGGAGCTCGATTCCGAGCTCCTTGATTCTCTCTTCGACGTCCATACAGGAAATAGAGGAGGCTGCACGATATAGACTTTCGGACACCGTTGTGCAAGAAGCTGCTTAAATAAAGGCACAGACAATGCAACACAATGGCTCAGGGAAGGCTTGGCGCGCTCCTGGAGGCGCTCCTCGTGACGTTCCTCTGGTCGACCAGCTACATACTCACCAAGATCGGGCTAACAGAGATCAGCCCCCTCGTGCTTGTCTCCCTCCGCTACGTCGTCGCGTCCCTCGTCCTCGTCCCGGCGGCGGTGCTGCGAGGCGAACACAGGGCTCTAGACGGGCGAGCCGCCCTTAAACTGGTGTTCCTAGGGATAACAGGATACTCCGTCGCGCAGGGACTGCAGTGCGTCGGACTATACCACCTCCCCGCGGTCACGGTGACGTTCATACTCAACTTCACCCCAGTCATCGTCCTCATCCTAGGACTCGTATTCCTGAAGACCACGCCGACCCTGCGGCAGGTATCTGGGATCGTCCTCGTGATCGCCGGCGCCTACATATACTTCGGCGGAGTCCCCGCCGACAGCCTCACCGGCGTGATCATGACCCTCGTCTCGGGGCTCGGGTGGGCCGCGTACCTAGTCGCCGGCCGAGCCTTCTTCAAGCCGGGAGAGATAGGCCCCCTGGGGTTATCGGCGTTCGCCATGGGCATAGGCACCGTCTTCATAGCCGGCTCGGCCTGGGTCTACGAGGGCTTTACCGCGCTTAGCCCCGGCGGCTGGGGGATAGTGATCTGGCTCGGGGTGGTGAACACCGCGGCCGCGTTCTTCCTGTGGAACCACGCTCTCCAGAGGGTGGAGGCCTTCGAGATCTCGATCCTACAGAACACGATGCTGATCCAGATAGCCATACTATCCGTGATCTTCCTAGGCGAGACGCTTACCGCCATGAAGCTGCTCGGGATGGCAGCCGTCTTCGTCGGCGTCTTGATCGTGCAGCTCTCCGGCCTCAGAGGTGCGGGCAGAAGCTGAACTCACGGTTCTCCATCAACATGAAGCCTAAATCGGTGAGGCCGACGCGTCCATCAAGAAGCTCCACATAGTCCAACGCTTCAAGGTACTCGATGTCATCGCGCAGCCTCCCCGCGTCGATGAAAACCAGCGACCTCACGTCCTCTAGGTTCACCGTGCCTCCACCCGAAGCCCGGTGCCTGTAGAGCACCTCCATTATGATGCGCCTGTTTTCGTCGGCTGACTCTTCCACGGATAAGGTTCACATCCGGCGGATTATAGGGTTTACCGATGCACAGCCACGCGGGCCTCAACAGAGTGAATAGTAGTGTCTTCTCCCTAGTTCAGCCGTTTCATCAGTGACTTGAAACAGAGAAAGGCGCAACCGGAGGATGGGAGTCTTTCGGCTCCGGCGGCTTACCCGGGGAATAACACATCTCGAGGCCCTGCTCCGGCTGAACGTTCTTGAGTCGGAAACCTAGACCCTCGTAGAACTCCCTCAGCCTTCTACCCTTCTCGTCAAACTCCTCCGTATACAGACGGATTTCACTGTAGCCTTTCACGCTGCAGTGCTGTATAAGCAGCTTCACCAAGGATTTCCCTATCCCCTTTCCCTCATTTATGGCGACGACCTCGTCCAGGAAGAAGGTTGACGGGTCTAACTCGTACCCGTATAGCATCCCCACCAGCTCGCCTTCGGCATAGACGGTGAAGGCGGTGAAGCCCTTCCGCCGACTCTTTGACGCTATCTCTTCCTTACTGTACCAGAGCTCCTCCTTGAACGCTCTGTGGTCTACGGACTCGATTATTCCCATGGTAGCCTCATCCAGCGTGGTGCTTGCCTTCACCTCAACAGGCTTGCCCAGTCTCTCAGATAGAAAAACCTCGGCCTTCTTCAGGCCTTCAAACAGATGCGTGACGTCATCTTCCAAAGCAGGATCTTCCCCTCCCGAACCGCGATGAACTAGGTGATGTAACTCGGCTTTTCTTCGGAGGCCTGGGATTTGGTTTTGTTTGTGTCGAAGATCCCGTACCTCCGTAAGGCGGCCTGTATTACCTCCCTCACCATGTCGTCGTAGGTCTTGCCCGCGGCCACCCACATCATCGGGTAGAAGCTCAGCTCGTCCTCCACAACATCGTAGTCGATGCCCGGCAGGGTATTCGCCTCCAGGAAGTACAGCCCGCCATCCGCGTCCAGCCTATAATCCAGCCTGGCCCAGTCGAGGCAGTTCAGCGCCTTGAAGCTGGCCTTGGCGTGGGCCTCTACGCGTCTCCTCAGCCCGTCGTCGATCTTCGCCGGGCACTTGTAGTTGCTGCTGTCGTCGAAGATGCTCTTAGCCTTCTGGCCTAGAACCCTGCCAAGCTCAGGCGGGAACCCGCTGAAGTCCACCTCCAGCACCGGCAGCACCGTCGGCTCCTCGTCTCCGAGGTAGTTGCCTACGAGGCCGACGCTGAACTCCCTGCCGTCGATGAACCTCTCCGCGAGTATGGGCTGCCTATAGGTCAGGAGCATCTCCTCGAGTTTCTCCCTGAAGGCACCCTCATCATTCACCACGTTATCCCAGTTGATCCCTATGCTGCTGCCTTCGTGGCTCGGCTTCAGGATCAGAGGGTAACCAAGGCCCTGCCGCATGGGCTCATCGGGGGCCGTGAATATCTGGAACGGCGCCGTCTTGAGGCCGTGGTACTCGAGGATCATCTTGGTTGTTGGTTTATCGAGGCCTATGGCGTTGGTCATTATCCCTGAGCCCACGTACGGGATGCCCAGCATCTCGCAGAAGGCTGGGACATGGCTCTCCCTGCTCTCACCCCTCACGCCTTCGGCCCTGTTAAACACGATGTCTGGTTTTTGGAGCCTCAGGTTCTCGTAGCAGTCCTCGTCCGCCTCGATCTGCAGGTACTCCCAGCCCGCCCTCTCTATGGCGTTCCTGATGTGGTGGATGGTCTCCTCTGGCTCGAACTCGACGTTGAACTCGTCTTCTGCGACCCTCATGTTGCAGCAGAAGGCCACCCGCAGCTTAGGGGACGTCGCTCAGAACCTCCTTGTAGATGCTCACCGCCTGGTCCCTGATGTGGCCGGGTAACGTTATGGCCTCATTGATCCCGAAGAAGGTCTTGTATAGCTCGTCCTCCCTTCCCTTGGCCTCGTCGAGGAACCTTTTCTCGAACTCCTCGACCAGTGGGCTCCTGTCGCCGTTCCTCCACGCCAGGTAGAAGGCGAAGAGCTGCTCGTCGCGGCCCCTGCCCGTGAGGGCATATGTGTTAACGTCGCTTCCGCCAAATAGGCTGAAGTATTCACGGCAGTCTTCGGTAAGCATGTTGCGGTTCAGGCCCACCTTCCTGGGGTCGAAGCCGCTGGCCTTCACAAGCAGGTACATCTTGCTGCACACGCTGCAGTCCATGCACCACCGGTGGTCTCTGCCCGCCTCGGTATCCACGAAGCAGCTCATGTGGTACTTGGACACCTCGGGGTACCGCTTGTAGAGTGTGTAGACGACGGCGATGTCGTTCAGGGGCTCGATGACGCTCATGGTGCGTACGCCGCCTCCGCTGAGCTGCCTGGTGATGAGGTCGATCTGGGTGGTCCAGATGTGGCACTGGTCGTAGGCAGGGTAACAGACGTAGCCCTCCCGGTCGTGGTAGTACTCGCCGCAGCTCTGCTCGTTGCCGAAGAGTATGTACCTGCTCTGGAACATGTGGGCGATGGGCAGGATCATCATGGCGTACTGGGTGGATTGTAGACCCCAGCCCAGCTCCGTCTTGCCGACGCCCAGCCTCATGCCGTCCCGGAAGTTGCCCATGGTGTGCTCTATCTTCTGAAGCTCCACGCCGAACTCCTTCATGAACTCCTTGGCCAGCTTGTCCTTGTGCTTCTCCTCGTAGAGGAGCACCGGCTCCACGATGTACGCCGTCTGGGGGTTCAGGCCCAGCTCGCGGCACACCGCCCATGTGAGGAGGCTGTCCTTGCCGAAGCTGAGGCTCACCACGCTGGAGTCCTCCCGGGTCTCGTCCTTGAAGGTGGGGAACTTTATCTCGTTGTCCTTGAACCTCGTCTTCAGGTTCATGAACTCCTTCAGGAGCTCCGACGTGCTCGTACCGTCCACATCGGCGCAGCTGGGCAAGTCCATGACGAGGTTCTGGAAGAACTGAGTCTGGAAGAACGGGGGCGAAGTGTTGAACTTGATCTCGTGCTTCCTGAAGGTCAGGGGGAGGTGGACAGTCTCGGCGTATACCAGGTTGTCGAAGAGGACGTCCTTGGCCTCCTGCGGGTACGCCTGCCATATCTCGTCTGGATAGTTTAGGACGTACTTGGAGCCACGGAACAGAATCTCGAAGCCGCGAGTTGTCTGCCTCGCATTTATGCTTAGACTATTCACGTAGTCTTACCTTTTTACTTAATCGATGGGTTTAAACGCGGGAAATAATGGTTTCTATTTAATAGAGGCATGAAAAACGGGGCATGTTCACAGAAAAGTTTAAAGAAATGGGCATAGGGGACACCGTTTTTACTCGTTCCAGAAACATCGAAAAATTGCTAGATTTCAGTAAACTCTGGCTCAAGTTCGAGGGCGGGAACCCCACCGGAACCATGAAGGACAGAGCCGGCTACGCCACCCTCCACCTGGCCAAGGAGAAGGGGTACGACGAGATAGCCGTCGCCAGCTGCGGCAACTTCGGGGCCAGCATAGTTCACCTCAGCAAGTACTTCGAGATTAAGCCCCACGTATACATACCGGAGAAGTACCAGACGCCGCGGATCGCCGAGATGGAGGGACAGGGAGGCGTAATCCACAGAGCCCCCGGGACCTACGAGGAGCTGGTAGAGCTGAGTACACAGGAGGCAGGAGACAGCGGCTGGTACAACGGTAACCCGGGCACAAAGGAGAACACGGAGGTGAGCCTGAAGGCCTACGAGTCCATCTCCCGGGAGATCTTTGACGAGCTGAGTTACGCCCCGGACGCCGTGTCGGTCTCCACGAGCAACGGCACCTGCTTCAGCGGCATCCACCAAGGCTTCAAGAGGATGAGGCGACGGGGACTCACCGACAAGGTTCCGGTCATGGTCTGCGCGAGCACAGACGGGGGAAACCCAATAGTAACCAGTTACAACGAGGGTAGAAAGAGGATCAGGGACCTGGACCCCGAAGGCATCGTGGAGACCCCGGTGAACGAGCCCATCGTTAACTGGAGGAGCCTCGACGGACAGCACGCGTTGGAAGCTCTCTGGGACAGCGGCGGATACGCCGTAGGTTTAGGGGACGAGGTGCTCACTGCATTCAGTCAGCTGCTCTTGAGGGAGGAGGGGCTATCCGTGCTCCCAGCTTCCTCTGCGGCGCTGGCAGCGATGGCGGAGTACGTCAAGGAGAAAGCCAGACCGAAGGAGTCGACGTTCGTGGTGGTCTTGACCAGCAGGAATTATTACTAACGAGCAGTGTCTCGCGCACAAAGTAACAAAAACCGAGGTTTCCAAGGCCATGAAGCGCCGCATGCCCATGGGAAAGACCCGATCCCCTGGGAGAAACCATATGGTGACCGCCAGTTCCTCGGCTGACGTGCTCACCGGTTCGGCTCACACCCGGTGAACCACGGTGTTTACGTCGGGTGAAACAGGGGTTCCGGTTTTGAAACACCGCGTCCACGGGGTTCCTTATGGTATACTTACGCCTTAGAGTCCCCCGGTCAAAAATGAAGACGAGAACCAAAACCCTCCTGGTGATGGCCCTCATCGTGGCCTCGATCCTCACGGCGATGCCGGCGATGGCTGCCGCCGAGGACGACACCGCCCCCCAGCCCGAGGCTTTTGTCAATCGGGCCCAGCGCGTGCAGCACATCCAGCAGTCCCTGAAGGCTAGGGTACAGAACAGGCTGCAGTTGGCTGAGCCCGAGTCCATGGATATCGACGACCTCAGCGAAGACGAGATCGATGACAGGATCAGCGCCGCAGAGAACGCCCCGACAGTAGAGGACGGCGACACAGCGAGCCCGCTTTGGATAGCCCGCACATACGGCTCCTCGTGGCCTCTAGGCGACGCGGACGTAGAGGAATCCAACCTAGCGACCACGGTAGGCACAGTGTTCGCGGCCACCAAGGTCAAGACGACGGAGTACGGCACAGTCTACGACATCGTATGGGGCATCGTCGGCCACAACGGTGAACGCGTAGGCATCAAGGGAGTAGCCGTCCTAGGCAGCGACGGCGTGTTCGTGATGAAGCTCCAAGGCGACGACTTGAGCCTATGGGCCATCGGAAGGATAGGCAGAGCAAGGTACGGCGTGAGGCTGGCCATGAAAGGCTACATGAGCCACGACGGAGAGATGTACGGCTTCCACATGAAGGGCAGCGCCCACCCCATCGGCTTCGGCTGGAGAAACCCCCAAACCCAGAGCACGGAGGCCCTGACCCCAAGCAAGAGCGCCAAAGCAAGGCCCATGACCTCTTCTTCCTAAACCTCCTTTCTTTTTTCTCAATGCTTTTTTAGGCGACTCTCACCTTCTGGTTCACCCGGTGAAGCGGATGGCTTGGAGAGGGAAATACGTCGGATGGTACAGGCTGGTCGAGGAAGAACTCGGCGGGCTAGTTCCCAGCCTCAGCGAGAGAGAAGTCAAGGAGAACGTGTCCACTGAAGACATATTGATTGTACCCCTGGGAGGACCGAGCCAGTCCGACGGAAAGCCGCTCCCGAGCCTCCACATGCGGCTAAGAGACCAGGGGCTGGAGCTGACCTTAGTCTATGAGTCCAAGAAGAGCGTCGAACACTTAGAGAACATCTTCAGGGATACCCACCGGGAGGAGCATGAGAGGCTGTTCACTCTGCTCGGTGGGCTCCACGCAGGGTACGAGACCAAGCTATACAGTAGGAGCGGGGAAGGCTCCGACCCGGAACTTACAAGAAGATATCTGAGCTCAAGGCTGGACGGGCAGCTTCTTAGAAGGCTTCTGGAGGAGGCCGACGAGCTGCGAAAAGGAGGAAGAAGGATAGTCAACAACCAGTCTGTATACGTTCAGCCGCAGGCCCCCGAGGTCCATCTGGTCACGGTGAGCAACGCTCTGAACCAAAAGGCGTTCAGGGAGACCCTGAGAGAGATAAAGCCGTTAATCGAGCTGCTGTCGAGCATAAAGACCCAACACGAGATAATCAGAGAGAGGCTGGGTAGACCGAGAAAGGAGCGTAACGTCTACAGGGAGTTCGTCGACGCTCTAAATGAAGTTAAAGCCAAAGGACTGATCTCGGCGGAGCGGCGCCGGGAGCTCGATAAGCGCTGGAGGCAGTACGAGGACGAAAGGGACGAGCTCCTGAGAGAGGTGCGGGCTCTCCTCAGCCCACAGGGTCAGTAGTCCTCACCGTTTGATCGACCGGATACATACTCGCCTTGTGTCTGTCCCTGATGAGCTGCGTGAGGACGCTAATGTCTCTGGGGTTATCGATCCTGCTCATCTATGTTCCATATACGACGTCCCGCGTCGTGCCTACGAAGTTACGCTTCTTGGCTTGCCACGTAGTGTTTGAGTTGAAAAAAAGCCACATGTGATGTGTGGTCTCACTGGTTTACGAGGGATAATTAAAACCCTACCGCCATGGACTCGAACCCGGTTAACATCGAGTAGACGCCGCCGTGAAGCATCCCAGTCTCCCCGTCCTTCACTACGGCTATCGGCCTGCCCCAGCTCTTTAGCTCAGGGTCGACCCAGTCGACGTCGTGGCCCATGGATATCAGCCGGTCCCTTGCGGCGGCCGGGTAACGGGAGTCGAGGTACACGGTCCCCATCTCCCGGGTTATCCTCGGGGCGTCCACGGCGTCCTGGGCCCCCATGCCGTAGTCGACGACGTGGTGGATGACCTGGGCGACGGAGACCTGTATGTTCCTGCCGCCGGGTGCGCCGAGCACCATGAAGGGCTTCCCCTCGTCGAGCAGCACGGTGGGGCAGACGTTCTGTATCCTCCTCTTCCGGCCGTCGATGCTGTTGGCGTGGCCCGGCTCCGGGTTGAGGCCGTACATGGCGTTGTTCATCACTATGCCGGTGCCGGGTATCACCACGCCGCAGCCGAAGGAGTTGACGAGGGTCTGGTTGACGCAGACCATGTTCCCGGCCTTGTCGGCTACGGCGAGGGCCGTCGTGCACTCCGGCTCGTGGGGCCACGGGTCCCCGAATTTCACGGCCCCGGCCCTCTCGGGGTCGATCCTTCCCCGGAGCTCGGCGGCGTACTCCTTAGAGACGAGCCCCCTTAGAGGTACTTCGACGAAGCCAGGGTCACCCATGTACCTGAACCTGTCAGCGAAGGCCAGGCCGATACTCTCGGCGACGACGTGGAGGCGCTCAGGGCTCATGAAGCCCATGGATGAGAAGTCGTAGCCCTCCATGATGTTGAGTATCTGCATCATAGTGGTTCCCGAGTGGGTCGGGTCGAACACCACCTCGTGGCCCCTGTAGGTGCAAGGATCGGGCGTGTGTATGATGGGCTCGTACATGGCCATGTCCTCGAGGGTTATGAGGCCGCCGCCCCTCTCCATCTCACCCGCGATGGCCTCCGCTATCCATCCCTTGTAATAGACGTCACGCCCCTCCACGGATATCGCCTCCAGGCACTTGGCGAGCTCCTCGTTCACGAGCACGTGGAGCTCCGCCATCCCGCGGGCATAGGGCAGGTACGGGAACCGCCCCTCTCTGAGGTAGACCCGCCTCCACTCGTCGAATCCCCAGAACGCCTCCATCCGCCTGAAGATGTGGTCGGCGGTCCACCAGCCAACGGTGAAGCCCTCCCTGGCCACCTTGATCGCGGGCGACATGACCTCCTCGAGGCTCATGGTGCCGTACCGCTCGAGGGCCTCCGTGAGGCCTGCGACGGTGCCCGGCGTGGTGCAGGCCTTGTGTCCGACGACGTTGGCGTCGTCTTTCACCTTACGCCAGCCCATCCAGCCCGGTTCGGCGGTCTTCTCCAGCTCATATATGTCCGGGGTGCAGTTCACGGACGGCCTGCCAACGTAATCCACTATGACGTTCTCACCGGACTCCAGATGTATGGCCATGACTCCCTCCCCTCCTATGCCGTTCATGCCTGGCTCAACCACACAGTCCATGAAGGCCGCCGCGACGGCTGCGTCAACGGCGTTCCCGCCCTTCTTCATGACGCCGACGCCGGCCTCCCCTATGAGAGGGTGCTTGGACGCCACCATCCCGTTCTCCGCGACGCAGTCGTGCCTCCCGGCGCCCACCCAGCGCCTCTCCTGATAGATGAACCCGTCAAAAACCATGGATGAGTAAAGGGACGAGACTATAAATAACCAGCGAAGCCCATTGGGTAACCCTTGTATACTGGGAACGGGTTGATCAGGGTATGTCAGAGGATAAACTCGCCGAATTTCTTCAAAAGGGAAAAGACTGGGACAAGGTGAAGACCACGGTCCCAAGCGTCTTCGTCATGAGGATGCCCGGCAGCAAGAACCGAGAGCCGAGCCTATGCGTCGAGGTGAACCCGGTGGACGCCAGCGGCAGCCCCACGAAGCGTCGGGGGTTGATCATCCGGTCAGCGGAGGAGTACTTGGAGTTCAAAGACATCCTGATGAACGAGAAGCTGGAGAGCCTATTGGAGATGCTGGAGGACGTGAACCCAGAGACAGCGAGGCCCGGGAAGACCAGTAAAGACGTCATAGAGATCTGACCCAAAACCTATTCATCGACGAGCCACACCTTCTGTGAAGGTGCAGCGTTTGGAGAGCCTTAAACAGCTTTTATTCAGCCTGGTGGAGGTAGGGAGCCCCAGCGGCTTCGAGGAGCCCATGATGAGGAGGCTCGTAGAGGAGCTCAAGCCGCTCTGCGACGAGGTATACGACACGCCGCGCGGGAACATTGTGGGTGTCCAGAGGGGCACGGACCCCGAGGCCCCCGGCATCGCCCTCGCCGCCCACACGGACCAGGTGGGATTCGTCGTCTTCAACGTGGACGAGAGGGGTTTCATATGGTTCAGGCGCGTAGGCGGCGCCGTCACCCGGAGCATAATGGGCCACCAGGTGAGGCTGCTAACCGATAAAGGACCCATAATAGGCGTCGTCGGCATCAAGCCGGGGCACATCACGAAGCCAGAGGAAGCCTCGAAGGTCCCGCCGGTAGAGGAGATGTACATCGACATAGGAGCCGACAGCAGGGAGGAGGTACATCGGCGCGGCGTCGAGATAGGCACACCCATAGTCTGGAACACCACTCCCGTGGAGCTGGGCAACAACTACATAGCGACGCCGGCGGCCGACGACAGGGCGGGGCTAGCAGCCATCATAACCACAGCGAGGAACCTCAGAGACAAGCCTATACCGGCGACGGTCTACTACGTGGGCACCGTCGAGGAGGAGATAGGGCTCAGAGGGGCCGAGGTGGCGGTACACGATCTGGACGTGGACATGGCCATTGCTATAGACACATGCTCCGCCGGCTACCAGCCGGACGTCAACATGAGGGACATCTACTACGAGGTAGGGAAAGGCCCCGCAATCCACATAGGTGAACTGGGCTCCAGGACGCGGTTGGGGAGCCAGGTGTTGAGGAGGTGGCTCGTAGGCGTCGCGGAGATGAACGGCATCCCGTACCAGACCGGCCTCATGCACGGAGGCACGGACGCCTCTGCGATGCAGCAGACGAAGGCGGGGCTCGCCGTCTGCAGCATCGGGGTGCCGAGGAGGTACAGCCACAGCCCCGTCGAGGTCTTCAGCCTGGACGACCTCCACAACTTGACGGAGATCATGACAAAGGCCATCGAGGGGTTGACAGGAAGCTTCAACACCCATAGAATATGATCCTCTCCCGTTCCAAAAAGGCTTGAACGACGGCGTCAATGGGTGGATCGAGGCGGGTTACCCAGCCGTCTAGCCTCTACCACTATTTTCTAATAGGATGATGCAGGTGATAGAGATGCAAACCATGAAGCTAGTGACTTTTAGGGTTCACACGGAGAAGCGCGTCGGCGCCCTCACGGGTGACAGGGTCGTCGACCTCAACTCGGCCTACGCGCTGAAGCTCCTAGAGAAGAAGAGCCGGGAGGCGGCGAGGAGGCACGCGGACGCAGCCATCCCCACGTGCATGGTGGGGTTCCTGGAGGGAGGCGAAGACTCCATGAAGGCGGCGAAGGAGGCCCTCAAGTACGCCGAGAACCACCCCGACGTCCTCGGCCTCGACGAGGAGAAGATAGTGCTCACATCGGACGAGGCGAAGCTGCTGGCCCCCGTCCCCCAGCCTGGGAAGCTTTTCTGCGCCGCGGCGAACTTCTACGACCACGCCACGGAGCGCATCAAGGACCCGGAGGCCAGGAGGAAGGAGATAGAGAGACTCAAGAGCCTGAAGATAGACGTCCCCGACATGTTCCAGAAGCCCCCCACCCTGGTGGTCGGCCCCCGTGACTCCCTCATCAAGGTGAAGGCCACGGAGAGGATGGACTACGAGTGCGAGCTAGCCGTGGTCATCGGGAAGAAGGGCAAGTACATCCCGGCGGAGAAGGCGTATGACCACGTAGCCGGGTACACCATAATGATCGACGTCAGCGCCAGGGACCAGGGCTTCCCCCAGGACGTGGACTTCCGCATGTTCAAGCGGGACATCAACTGGACCAAGGGCAAGGGGATGGACAACGCCGCCCCCATGGGGCCGTGCATCGTGACCAGCGACGAGATCAAGGACCCGTACAAGCCGCCGCTGAGGCTCAAGACGAGGGTCAACGCCCAGGAGCGACAGAACAACACCCTTGACAACATGATCGTCCGGATACCAAGGATCATAGAATACCTTAGCAACGGCACGACGCTGATGCCGGGGGACATCATCGCCACCGGCACCGTCGCCGGCGTGGCCCACAGCTGGGGCCCCGAAGGCTTCCTCGACGTCGGCGACGTGGTAGAGTGCGAGATCCAGCCCATAGGAGTCCTGAAGCACGAGGTCGTGGCGGAGAGCTAAGGCCCCCACTTTTTACCGTAAACATATTTCTCTTTGTGCCGCGTCTCTGTACACATGACCGAGTACGTCAACATCAGTATAGGCGGGCACAGGTTCAAGGCGGCCCTGCACATGGACGAGGCGCCTGAGACCTGCAGAAAGATACTTGAGGCGCTCCCCATAACTGGCAAGGTTATACAGGCGCGGTGGAGCGGGGAGGCCGTGTGGCTCCAGATGGACCCCTACGGCGTCGAGGCGCCGCTGGAGAACCAGACCAGCCACCCAGGCAAAGGCGAGCTGCTGTACTACCCCGGCGACGTAAGCGAGAAAGAGATCCTGATCCCCTACGGCTCCGCGTGCTTCGCCAGCAAGGTCGGACAGCTACCGGGCAGCCACTTCGCGACGATAATCGAGGGCGCAGAGAGGCTCGCCGAGATGGGCGATAAGACGCTCTGGGAAGGCGCCCAAGAGATCAGCATAGAGTCTGGTGACGCGTGATCACTGCTTCTTTGGGCGAGTGACGAAGACTATTAGGCCATCCCCCTCTTCGTAGGGGTTGCCGTGGTGGTCGCCGTACTCCTCGACTATCATGTACCCTGTCTCGTCCAGCAGCGCCCTCACACCTTCGACGTCGTGGACGTAGACGTCGCTTCCCTCGTAGAACCTCTTGGCCACCCGGCCGTCCACTACATGGTCGTACCACATGTCCAGCGACATGAGCCACTGCTCGGGCTTCGTGACGTGGTACCCTGAACGAATGACCTTGGCGCCGTCTTCGAGCTCCTTCCTCTGGACGACCCACCCCTTATCCGCCTTCAGCTCCTTGACGAGGTACAGGTCGAACACGTAGTAGCCTTCCGGCGCCAGATGTTTCTTGATGTTGAGCAGAGCCGCCCTCTGGTCCATGGGATCGAGTATGTGGTCGAAGCTGCAGCTGGGGAAACATATCATGTTGAACTTCTCTGGGAGCCTGAAGTCCACGGCGTTCCCGAGGACCATGTGGAGACGGGCCTGGGTCTCCGGGTCCTCCTCTGCTATGTTCCTCTCCGCGGCGTCGAGCATGTGCTGGCTGGTGTCTATCCCCCACGCCTCCACTCCGGCACGGGCGAGTTGTATCGCTAGACGCGCGGTCCCAACTCCAAGCTCAAGAGCCTTACCACCATGCTTCATGGCTTGGTCGACGTAGAACTCGATGTCATCCTTCTCGCCGAAGAGGTCGTAGAACCGTTCAGCACCCTCCCGGTAGTTCACCCTCGTTCACAGCCAATTTATCTGGACAGGTTTATGAACCTGCTGGGATGCTACTCGGGGAATAGGGGGCTGAAGCCCTGCCCCTTAGCCCACTCCACGGCTTCCCGCTGCTCGTCCCCGTTCATATGCCTGAACATCTCCCCAGCCTGAAGGACCGTGTCCCATAGCCTGACGTCGCATGGGAGCGAGTAGGTTGTGACGGGGTGCTGGCTGAGGGTGAACCTGACGCCCATCTCGATGTCCCGCGGCGTGTCGGATGGGTGGTACCACGTGCTGTATTTGCGTTCTCCCCTCCACCTGCCCCTGCAGACTCCCTTGAGGGCTGTTACCCCCATGTCCCGCTCCTCGGCAGCCTTGAGGACCGGCCTGTAGTCGTTCATGGGGTGGAAGGCGACGGCGCTGCAGAGGCTCACCGGCAACAGCACTAAGTCGAAGTCGTAGCGCCTGATGGCCTTGAGTAGTACCCTCATATCCTGGTGGCCGGTGATGCCGAGGTGCTTCACGAGGCCCGTCTCCTGGGCCTCCTTGAACGCCTCGATGGCTCCATCCCCGCTTAAGACGGTGTCCAGCTCGTCCATCGTGGATAAACCATGCATCTGGTAGAGATCGAAGGACTCGACGCCTAGCCTGCCGAGGCTCGCGCGGAGCTCCGCCGCGGCACCCTCCTTTGTGCGTTCCCGGGTCTTCTCGGCGAGGAAGACCTTGCCGCGATGGGTCTTCATCCACGGAGCCAGCCTTATCTCGGCGTCGCCGTAGGTCGGCGCAACGTCGATCATGTTGACGCCGCAGTCGAACGCCGCCTTCACCGCCTTATCGGACTCATCCTGACTTACCTTGCCGGGCCCGCAGCCTCCGAGGGTGAGGACGGAGACATCTGCGCCTATTCTCCCCAGTCTACGTCTCGGGATCAAACAGAATCACGTGTAGATGACCGGGGCAGCCGATTTAAGGGTTAAAACCGTCGGCGGCCTGGAGCCTGTTTCTAAGGGGTTTTATACCGTCGTTTCTCTGTCAACTTGATGAACAAAGTTAAGTTTCTAAGGGACCAGATCGAGACCACCTTCAAGGGGGACTCGTGGCACGGCCCAAGCCTCCTGAACACCCTGGATGGCGTCGACCTGGAGCAGGCCATGGCTAGGCCCCTGGGGGAGAGGCACACCATATGGGAGCTCGTGGACCATACGACGTTCTGGCTGGAGGCTGTTCTGGACGCCGTTAAGGACAAGGCCATGCCCGACCCCAGCAAGGCCGCGGACTGGCCCAGCATGGGCGGCACCGAGGAGCAGTGGAGCCAGTCGCTGAAGCGGCTGGAGGCGGCGGTGAACATGCTCCTCGACGAACTCGCTGGATGGAGAAACGAGGACCTAGAGAGGACGGTGCCCGGGGCGAAGTACAGCTTCAAGCAGATGCTCCATGGAGCGGTGCACCACAACCTCTACCACGCCGGCCAGATATCCATCCTCAAGAAGAAGGTGTAGAGGCTAGCCCCAGAGCTTCTGAATCTCGATTACGTTGCCCTCAGGGTCGCGCATGTAGGCGAACTCAAGCCTACCCACTCCGGGTAGTTCAACGTTAACCACGTCGCCCACCAACCCGCCTCCCATCGAGATTACGGCTTCCTTGGTGGCCTCCACGTCGTCGACTGCGAAGGCGATGTGCCCGTAGCCGGGCCTGTTGGGCGCCGGGGTCTCGGCTTCCATCTTCTCATCGTACTGGAACACCTCCAGGGTGGGGCCGGCGTCGCCGTGGCCGGGGAGCCTGAGGTGTACTCCCCTGATGTGCGCCCCGGCTAGGCCAGTGGCTTCGTCCAGCCAGTCTCCGGAAAGGTCGCGCTCGGGCGGCACAGGGGTGCAGCCGAAGACCTTGATGTAGAAGTCCGCCAGTCGCCTCCAGTCCCGGGCCACGAGGTTCGTGTGGGTGTACTTCACCTCTGCTCCACCTTCTCCCTCACAGCGTCATAGGACGCGTAGAGTACATTGTACGCGTGCGTTAGGAGCTGCCTCATGGTCTCGTTGCCCCTGAAGCCCTCCGTGAACGCCTTCCACCCTGTGAGGTAGTACTCGCGGTACGGTTCAGCGATCCCTTGGAAGCCGTTGCGCTCCAGCAGCCGCAGCACGTTGGTCCGGTTCAGCGTCCACACGTGCTTAGGGTCGGTGAACTGGCTGAGGACCCTTACCGGCGTCGGTGAGACCACATAGCATAGCATCCTGAGCACCCGGTAGTACTCCAAGTCGATGCGGTCGATGACCCGCTCGGGCAGCCGAGCCAGAAGCGGGCCCAGTTCAGCAAGCTCGTCCAGA
>Ga0209986_10001884_pt1 | contig 19761 bp, 21 predicted proteins | sample BlataG_FD_183168 | JGI IMG/M metagenome (GOLD analysis project Ga0209986, IMG submission 183168) | Deep subsurface microbial communities from Black Sea to uncover new lineages of life (NeLLi) - Black_00105 metaG (SPAdes) (version 2) | ecosystem: Environmental > Aquatic > Marine > Oceanic >... | reverse complement strand
ATAATAACCAGTCATGGCAATACCCCTGCGATTATTATTAAGTTGAACGAGAACACACGTTTTGTGCAATGAAATATATGGAGGAGCATTGAAAAAGATTCTTATCGTTGGAGAAAATCCTTTTTCGCAAAGCGGAAATGGCAACTTTATGGCCGCAATCCTGTCTGATATTGATACGAATAAGTATCAGGTTACTTGTTTTGCAGCCGAGGGCCGAAGCTCGGCGGACAGGATGGCTTTCAGGCCGCTTCCGTTTGCAATGATCGATGCTCAATCACAGGGAGATCCCTGGGGCGCTGATAAATTATTGGGCATTCTTCGATCAGTTGAAGTCGATATTTTGTTGATGATCGGAATTGATATATGGCGATACTCTCATATTTTTCAGCAAATTCATGATATCCGTACACAGAAAGGATTCAAGTGGGGGGCTCTTTTCCCATACGATTTACAGCAAGTTCGAAAAGATTGGGTATCCTGGATAAACTTTCTTGATTATCCATGCGTTTATTCTCAATACGGCTTCGATATTTTGAAAGACCATGTTCCCGGGATCAGATATTTCAGGCCTCCGCTTCACAATGCGGATCTTTTTCAGCCACTAGAGCCCGATATTCGCAAGAAAATTCGACGTGAAACTTTTAAGACGATACGAGACGATGATATAGTTTTCGGATTCGTTGGTGCCAATACTTTCAGGAAGGATATCCCGCGACTTATCAAGGCCTTTATGCAGGCGAAGCAGGAGGTTCCGGGGATCGCATTGTACCTGCATACTGAGTTGGTCAATGGTGCCTATAATTTAAAACAGATGGCCGTTGATCTGGGTGGTAAAAGCGGAGATCTGCTTGCGAAGGAAGAGCATACGAGGGCACCTGTTAACCAGATGGTCAAAGTTTATAACAGCATTGATTGTTTGATAAATTGTACAATGCAGGAAGGGCTTTCCTGGACACTCCTTGAAGCGATGCTTTGCGGCGCGCCGGTGATTGCTTCAGACACGACCGCTCAGACTGAACTTGTCGGGGATGTTGGGGTACTCGTTCCATGTAAAGAGCAGGCCTATGTTCATGTAGTAACCGCTGTCGGTCCTGCCTATGTCGATGCCAAGGCCTGTTCCGTGGATGAGATACGCGACGCCATTATAAACGTTGCCTGGAACAGAGAGCTTAGAAAAGAGATGCGGGACGATGGTCTGGCCAAAGCCAAGGAGTGGCTTGAAGGAGTGTCTGATATCAATTCGTCGTTGGCCGAGGCAACCAGGGAAGAAAGCGTATCTATTCAGAGTAAAATCAACAAGATTCTTTTCGTGCAGCATTCTTCTGCCGGCGATGTATTGATGACAACTCAATGTTTCAAGGGTATCAAGGAACGACATAAAGGCATGGAATTATGTTACATGACCCAGCCTCAGTATGCGGACATTATTGAGGGGAATCCGTATATTGATGAAATCGTGCCGTGGGAGCCTGAAGAAGTTCGAAGATACGAGATCGTCTATAATCCTCATGGTGAGCATATTCTAACCGGTGGTTTCAATTTACTCGACGTGACGCTTTATTCCATGTACCCATATTTTTGTAAAGTAGAGCCTGACGAGATATTCATTGAACAGGCTAAGCCTATAGGTATTGAATTATCGGATGAATACATCGTTGTGCATACTACCGGCGGTGATCCAGTGTACCGGATGTATCCTCACATGGATATTGTGTTGAAAGGAATTGATTTACTGGCAGTTCAATTAGGATCAAAAATTGATGCTGTTTGTCAAAAAGCAATAGATCTTCGTGGTAAACTCTCTTTTCGTGAATCCGCCTGGGTTGTAGCTCGCGCTAGAGGCGCGATAGTCATAGACAGTTTTATGAGTCACCTGTGTGGAGCCCTGGGAACGCCGGTCGTAGTTTTATACGGCCCGAGCCCGGCACGAGTTGTCGGTCCTCGTATTCAAAACGGTGGTAGTTATATTGCCATGGAGCCGAATATGTTGGATGTATGTAAATCAATGACTCGATGTTGGGGTGCTCGGAATAGAATGGGGGCCAATAAGTGTACATCGCCATGTATAGCCACATTAAACCCATTGGCGATAAGAAGGGTTCTTTTGAGTTTGATGGGGCAACAATCCGAAAGGAAGGAGGAAGCTATATGATAATCAGTGCGAAGTGCTTCAACGAGGAGCGTATGGTGGATAAAGTTATCGGTGACATCCACGATGAACCATGGGCGGGAAAAATAATTGTGATTGATGGCGGCAGCACCGATTTGACCGTTCATGAGTTGAAAAAATATTCGAAATGCGAAGTTCATATCCACCCTTGGCTTCGTGATTATCATGATATGGAGACAAGCCAGTCAAATATTCAGATGAGCTATATTCCGATGGGACAAATATATTTCATCCTTGATTTTGATGAAAGATGCAGTCCCGAATTAAAAGTGCTTCTTGCCGAGATTGATGAAAACGGAATGCCAGATGATGTTGATTGTGTGTGCGTATCAAGACGCTCATATGAATTGATGCGATTCGAAGATTCACCATTTGCGATTCCGGATGATGAAACATGGTGGATCCTTGGACCGAGGATTGGACAATATCCGGATTTTCAGATGCGAATCATTCGGCGCAAGCTTGGTATGCACTGGATAAATTCACCCCACCACGTTCTTTGGGGTTCTGGTATAGGCGGATTATTTACTCAGAAAAGTATAGAAGCTGACCTGATTCATTACCATGGTAGGGAAGATGCTAGGGATAGAAAGAGAACTGAAATCGGATGGCTTCGAATGCAGGCAAGACGTAAGGAGTTGGGGTTGCCTGCTGATGTATTCGAGACCCGTGTTTCGCCAGAGATGCACAAGTATGCAACTCTGGAGTATTGGAAACCCAAAAAAGAAGGAGGATAGGATTATGACATTCATAGACGAGCATTGGGGCGATATCAAGCCTACGGTTTATGGTGGGAATTCACCGAAAGAGTGTGTTGCAGAAAGCTTTTTATATCCGTGGAACCACGATAATGCCAATATGGATATGATATGCAAGGCTATCAAGATCCTAAACTCGAAAGTTGTAATTGAACTGGGGACCTTCGAAGGTTTTGGTACAGAGAAGATGGCACGGGTCATGACCACAGGTAAACTTTATACTTTTGATGCTGGTGAAGCACCGATTTCCATGGGGGAAACCTACGGGGTCACGAAAGAATATCTGTATAAAAAATACCTTGTTGATTGGAGGCGTATAAAATATCCCGGATGGGATTCTTTCGGAAAGGTAATTGATAAAAGGAAGGAAAGGGTGAGTGCGGATTACGCAGGTGTGACCGTGTTGTTTGTTCAGGGCATTACATTTGATACGTTGCCGAAGCAATTGCCAAAAATAGGAAAATGGGATTTTCTATTTCAAGATACCATGCATGATATGCCTTCAATTCTCAAAGAATGGAAGATGGTAAAGAAGTTTGCCAAAAAGGGGAGCGTTATTGTTTTTGATGACATCGTTCTCAAGTTAGGTGGTAAAGAAATTGTAAATTACTTCGATGAAAACGAAAAAGCGTGGCAGTGGCGCCATACGTCCATAGGCCATGGTCAGCTTTGGGGAGAGAAGAAATAATGGCAATTGTTCTCGGTACGAGTTATGGTCATAACGGTTCAGCGTGTATAGTCAAGGACGGAAAACTTCTTGTTGCTCTAAGTTCCGAGCGATTGTCTAGGCACAAGGCTTCTCACGGCGTTACCGAGGAATTACTAGATTACCTGTTCTCAAGTGTCAATATAAAACCAAGGGACATTGATTGTATCGCCATCGGCGATTGGCACTCGGATTTTGCGTTTCATGCTATAAAGGTAAGACAAGATGGGAATGAACTTAACCCTAATTGTTTATGGAACACAATTTATGATAATACGACAATAGATCTTGAAGTCGATTTTAGAGGTAAAACGTACCCAGCATATCATATCGGGCATCAGAAGAGTCATGCTGCTGCTGCATTTTACACAAGTCCTTTTGATGAGGCCTATTGTTTTAGCATGGACGCTTGTGGCGCAAAACACAAAAATAATTCTTTGGTTTCTTATGGGAAGAGTAAAGAATTTACTTCAATGTATTGCCCTTGGTTGATGGTTGGTGTTGCTTACGGGTTTTTCACGGAGTGGCTTGGAATAGGAACGCAGATATTCAAGGCAGGGGCTACCATGGCGCTTGCTGGGTATGGAAAGGTGTTTCCGCAAGTGCAAGATAATTTGGCGTCCTATGTGAGCGCGTGTTTCCACCCGGAGGATTCGGATTATCATAAATGGTTTTATGGTTTATGGAAAGAGTTATCCGGGTCAGATGAGCATTTCGAACCAGAGGACTCGGATTCAGATCGAGCAAAAGACATCGCGGCTACAATTCAATGTATTTTTAGTCATGCTGTTCTTCAATGTGTCAATAATATTGATTCAGGGGAAGTCAAGAATCTTTGCCTTAGCGGTGGTTCGATGTTGAATTGTACTGCTAATTCTTTGGTGTTTCAACAAGGGAAGTTTGAGAATGTTTTTTTATTCCCTGGGTGTGGTGATGAGGGCTTGAATATAGGCACGGCGTTGTATGTGGCTCATCATATTCTCGGCGAACCACGGTACAAATACACGGATGGGGAAGTCTGTTATTTAGGACCTGATTGCCCCGTTGTTGAGCCGGATTACGTATACCTCGCACAAGAGATTGCGAACGGGAAGATAGTGGCTTGGTGTAACGGGAGAGCTGAATATGGACCAAGAGCATTAGGGAACCGTTCATTATTGGGGGATCCAAGAAATTATAAAAATCGAGAAAAGATCAATTTTGAGATTAAACATCGCGAATGGTATCGCCCGTTAGCCCCGGTGGTTTTAGAAGAATTCGCATCGGAATGGTTTGATTTTTCAACTAAGAGCCCGTTTATGCTTTTCACTATGCCAATAAAAGATCCCGGCAAAATACCTGCGGTTAATCATATTGACAATACCGCACGAATTCAGACAGTCACTGAAAGTAGCAATCCGCATTATTACAGATTGATAAAGGAGTTTTATTCTATCACGGGTGTTCCTGTATTGATCAATACTAGCTTAAACGTGGCAGGGGAACCAATGGTGGAATCAGACGAGGATGCTCTTAATTTTTTCAATAATAATGATTTGGTGGATATTCTTGTTTTGAACGGGGAAGTGTTGAGAAAATGATCATAGAAGGCAAAAATATTCTAATTACAGGCGGCAAGGGGTTTCTTGGATCTCATTTGACCATGCGCTTTTTATCCCTTGGAGCGAATTCAATCGTTATCCCTACGACCGGCATAAAAAGTATTTCCACGTTTGATTTTTTAGATATCAGTTCAGACAGGGTGCATATAACCAAGGGCGATATCAGAGATTATGGATTTTTGCGATTATTGTTTTGTGAATATGAGCCGGACATTGTTGTCCATTTAGCCGCGTTGTCGGAAGTTAGGAAGTGTCAGAGGGACGCTAAATTAGCCCTAGACATCAATCTACACGGCACCATCTCCCTGTTGGAGGTTATCAGGCTATATGGACATCCTGGAGCCGTCGTTGTTGCAAGCTCAGACAAAGCCTATGGCGCGGGAGACTTGCCATACAAAGAAGATCAGGCATTACAAGGAAAAGGTATATATGAAGTTTCTAAGTCATGCACGGATATGATTGCACGGGCATACGCAGCAAATTATGGTTTACCTGTAGTGGTTACGAGATGTTGCAATCTGTATGGCGGGGGTGATTTGAATTTTTCGAGAATAATACCGAACACCATTCGGCAATTATTAAGAAACAAACAACCCTTGATTTGGTCTGGAAGTGAGTCCGCAAAACGAGAGTTTTTGTATGTAGAGGACGCTGTAGCTGCATATCAGTTGTTGATTGAGAACATTAACACAGCCAAAGGGAAAGCGTACAATATAAGCAGTGGAGACATTATTTCGATAAGCGACTTGGTTGATTTAATAATCTCAAAATTTAAAACGGATATAAGGGCGGAGCATAAAACAAAGGCATTCCCTGAGATCGTTGATCAATATTTAGATTCAGAGAAAATAAGAATGGAAATAGGGTGGAAGCCTGTTACTGATTTTGAAGCAGGTTTATCTAAAACAATAGAATTTTATAAATTAATAGAAAGGAGGTTGTCATGAAATACACGTGCTTTAATTGTGGGAGATTCTTCATAATGGAAGATCCTTTGGTCATGTTTACGACGATATGCCCATACTGTAAAGACTCGTATTTTACTAATAATGTAGTCCAGGGTATCCCACCCGACATTACTGAGGCTGTCAAGGTCGATTTTCCATGTGGGCATAGCATAATGTCAGACATGGTAAAAGATATTGTGGCTTGTCCTGTCTGTGGTCTTGCCGCCAGTTTTACAGAAGGAACGAGCCTGAAAGAATGGCAAAGCAATGAAATTGGAAGGATTGGATTATGAAGATGAATATATGTTTTACAGGTTATGCTCACCCATTCGGAGAAGTAAGTTATTATGGTGCCGAACGAATTATATGGTATCTAATGCAAGAGCTAATGAAGTTGGGGCATAAATGCACTTTATTTTCAGTTAAAGGGTGTAATGTGCCGGGTGTCGAATTTATTGAAATGCCAAAGCCGTGGGATGATACGAAAGATCTTTACTATGAGGCCATTGAAGCGAAAGAGTCTGAAAACGGAGTTCCGTTTGACATGATTCACAGCTTTATGGCATCTGGTTGCATTGATTCAAGGATCAGAAAAAAGTCTTATTGTCTATATCCATTCATGGGGTTCAGGCCTTTCCAGGAGAACCTTATAGCTTATTCAAAACGCATGAACCAGGTGCATGGCAATAAGGGAACGTTGATTTATCCTGGAATACCGGATTTTGGATTACCGGTTGAAGATCCAGGAGATTACCTTGTCTGGATTGGCAGGATTGATCCCGGTAAGGTTCCTGAAATAGCAATAGATACGGCAAAGAGGGCTGGATGCAGGATTGTTTTGATGGGGCCGTCTTATCACTATCCGCACTTTCACGATCACATATGGAAGCGTATAGATGGCGATAGGGTGATATGGCTCAGGGCTGTTGATGATGAGATAAAATACAAGGTTCTCAGGAAGGCCAAAGGGCTTCTTCAAACTAATTGGTCAGGTTACCATGAAATGTTTGGAATAACCATGACAGAAGCGTTGTCGTGCGGCGTGCCCGTAATTGGATGGGGCCATAAAACTCAGCCGTCCGCCATAAATTTTGAAGGTGGAGAAATTATTGCTCACGGTGAACATGGTTTTATCAATGAATACTCTGATTATTCCGAAGCGGAAAGAGAGGCATCTATTGAGCGAGCCGTCGGTTATGTGAATGATTTGGATAATATTGATAGGGTAAAGTGCAACCAATTATTCAAGGATCGGTTTACTGCGAGAGAAATGGCTGAAAAACACATGAAATATTATCAAATCATCAAGGAAAGGGGTAGCGTCTATGATGTTACCAACGAATTATGTTGACAGTCGAAAAAGTAAATAACACGGTTCGTCCTGGGTTTGAAAAAAATGTGACCTACGTGGATCAGTACCTTAGGGGCATTGGTCTTGATATGGGGTGCGGGAGTTGCCCGTTAATGAAACCGGATTGCCTGCATTTTGATATTTCACCCCAACCGGTTGCAGTAGATCAAGTGGGCAAGGATTTTATTCATGCGGATGTTAGCAAACCGTTGTCCTATAAAGGAGCGATGTTACCAATAGAGTATGCTGACTATATTTTTTCTTCCCATATGATCGAGGATTTTCCGACAAAGAAAGATATTGTGGATTGTATTATGGGTTGGGCGGAATACCTGAAACCAGGCGGTGCTATTGTTTTACTTATCCCTGATATGCAAGGGGGAAGATATCCAACCGTCGAGGAAGGTGGGAACTGTTCGCATCAAGTGAATGTGGGACGGGAATTCTTTGAGTCGATTGCCCCGGATCTAGAAGGATTATCGCTGGTTCAGATCGACACTATTCCCCACGACAAGAGCGAAACCATGGATGTGGTGTTTGTTAAATGAAAATATATAACCTTACAGTAATGTCAGATAACAACGCTGGTGATAAATTAGCAAGCCCCCTTGATTATTTTGACTTCCCAGTTGAAACTGTCAAAGTAGACAATAAGGCCGCACATGAACATCTCAGAGGAAAATTCATTATATTTGGAGGAGGTGGCCTTATTCACATTCCCTCAGAAGATTACAACAATGGGATAATGGCGGGGTTTGAGTATACCTGTGGTCTTAGTCCATGGTTAGTCGCTTGGGGCGTTGGTCATAATATTCATCGTAGCACAAAGATTGAGTATCCTGCATCGTTTGTGAACAAGTTTAGGATGATAGGCGTAAGAGATATGGGTCAGTCGTTGCCATGGGTTCCATGTGTAAGTTGTATGAATGACCTGTTTCATCATGACTATAACATCAAGTACTCTTGTGTGGCCTGTGGTCACGATTTAGATTCTTTCAGTCTGGGTGTTCCGAGTATTGAGCATGTTGGGGTGTCACCGAGTGAAATCGTGCCATTTATTGCAAGCGGGGAGACAGTTTTGACCAATTCATATCATGGCGCTTATTGGGGGCTTCTTTTAAATCGGAAGGTCATCGTCTTTGATCCGATGTCTTCCAAATTTTATGGATTGCCAAAAAATATTGCATTGGCTACCCCTAAAACTTGGCGAGAGGCGAAACCGACAAGTGATAACGTTTTTTTAAATCTATGCAGGGTTTTGAATCAGGAATACCATAAACGAGTATTGAAACTCTTGGGTGAATATCTTGAAACCTGATATCACATTAATTTTTCCAAGTTCCAAGTTTCTTCTTGACCAAAAGGTATTCCCCCCTCTTGGCATAATGTATCTGTCCGCTTTCTTGAAACAGTTTTATGTCAGTGTTCAGTGCCTTGATATGGGTATAGGCCATACTCCGGACATGGCAGAGTCCGACATTATCGGAATTTCCATCACGACTCCACAGCGCAATGAAGCCTACGAGCTTGCTGCGTATTTTAAGGAGCGGGGCAAGATCTTGATTTCTGGCGGCGCACATGCCACGCACATGCCAGATGAGTGCAAAGAACGAGGTTTTGATTACGTAATTCAGGGAGCCGGTGAAGTGCTGCTTGTGAATTTATTGGGAGATCTTCTTGGTCGGTACGATATGCGTGGAAACATTCAATTGAAAACCGTGACAGAACCCAGGGATATTGATTTTTATCCCATGCCGGACCGTGATGCTTTGCCCGTGAAAGACTATAAATACTTCATTGATAATAGGCCGGCTACGGCATTGATGACAACCCGGGGTTGCCCGTATTCATGTTCTTTTTGTGCTAAAGTTACGAAAAAGTTTGATATGCAAAGCGCCGAAAGGACTATCAAGGAAGTTATGTTTACTTATCACAGATACGGCTTTGAGGCATTCATGATTTATGATGATGTTTTCATGGCCAGCAAGAAAAGATTGAAGAAAATTGCAAACCAATTAGGGTCGTGCGGATTTGCATTCAGGTGCCTTGGTCGATCCAATATACTCGATGACAAAACGTGCCAAATGTTGAAACAACTTGGAGTTGTTGAAGTTGGGATAGGCATAGAGAGTGGTTCTGATGAGATCCTGAAGCGAAATTTAAAGGGCACGACCGTTAAGTCGAATACTCAGGCCGTCGAAAACTTGCACAAGCACCACATTCGCGCAAAGGCATTTTTGATAGTCGGTCTGCCTGGAGAGACTCATGAGACCGTGAATCGTACAGCCGCCTGGATTAAACACGCGAGGCCGGATGATGTTGATATCAGTATTTTTCAACCTATGCCAGGCTCTGCAATTTTTGCGGATCCCGAAAGATGGGGCGTGGAGTTCGTCTATGATGGTCAGCCGCAATGGTATAAAGGGACCCCGGGTCAGTATCAATCAACCGTGAGAACAAAAGAATTGTTACCCGAAGAAATTGTTGCTTATCGCGATGCTCTTGAGAAAGAATTTAAGAGTCCGGAGTTGTTGAAATGAAATCCCGTAAAAAATTAATCCGTAGAGAAAAGGACCAGATTTTGGAAGCTGTCAAAGGCATTGATCATGATACCGAGATCGAAGTCACGACCGAACGACGCACCTATCGAATCAAGGTACAAAACGGCACGGCAATTTTGCCTTCTGGGAAGGCGTTTGAGATCGATGCGAGGCATATATGTTAATTTTCTATAAGGAGAATGTTTATGAAAATTGATAGACGACAATTTTTAAAAGGTATTTTGTACTCAAGTGGCCTTGCAGTGATTGTTCCGGGCAATCTTTTGAAAATGTTCCCGGATTTACCGAAACCAGAAGAAGCAAAAAACTCTGGATTTGGCATTGGGTTAGAGCAGCCTTCTGCTGTTGCTTTGGGATTAGGTTATGTCAGGGTTGGTGGAGTATCAGAACATATTACACAAATAGATTCAACGTTGAGCGATAAGAATTCTTCTCTAGGCATGGCAAATGTTAAGTTTTTTGGGAGTACCCAGTGGACCAAGCGATGGGCCAATGATAGTGATATAGATTCTACTTTTCAATATGTGTTTGAACTTGAATGCTCGTTTCAAAAGCGTCTACATTTTTATGGCAAGAGCGGTAGAGTTGAGGCACGTTTTATTTACCCTGGCGATGATCATTATATGGACATAATTTTGCCAAAAGCTGAGGTTGTTTGGGTTAAAATAATTGACAAGGTTTATACTGTCTTGTTCCGTGCAACCCCAGTAACCAATAAGGTCTGGAGTGACCATCCATACGGAATGATAAAATGGGTGTAAGATGTTAACCCTATTCGTATTCCCCTGCGACAACCCAGAATTGCACGATCCGGAAAGGGCAAAAACCTCTTTCGGCAACGTCGTGCAGTTTAGTCAGATACTTAAAAGCCGTCGCTTGGACTTAGAAAAGGATTTTCAGACACCATGGTACGGGTACATATTTTCAGACGAGTATCTTGATGACATGGCAAGGAATGCACTTCCTGTCTTTCTTGCAAGCGACCATTTTGATTGTCTCGTGATGATGAAAAAGACTTTGGTTGATGGTAAGATAAAAGTTACTCAGTCGCCTCGGATATTCAGAAAAGATGTAAGGCTTATGGAGGATACGCATATTCCTGAGAATCCGCAACGGCTTAGGTTTGAAAAAATGCTTGATGGATGGGTGCGTGGATAAATATTACGTTTATATTTATTTAGATCCGAGGATTATGGGTACATTTTTCTATGATTCATGCAGCTTTCCGTAAAAACAAGGATGAAAATGAGTATATCTGCAAAACGAGCATGGGATCGAAGAAAGGCGTTAAACAATAATGATCTCCGTCAAACTTAACCAGACGGAATATAAGCGAATTTTGCAAGCCCTAAAAGAAGTTCGGTATAAATCAAAAAGATGGTTTGAGGTTCGCGGCGGTGAGCTGAATCGACGTTGTGCGATTGGGTATGCGCAGCTACTTGTAAGAAATATTATGACGCAAAAACATATGGGCGGGTACGCTCCTTATCATCCTCGGTACCGGCAATTTAAGCAGGATTATTTTGCGGGCGGGTGGTGGAGATTGAAAGGTGATCTTGTTAAAAATATCGTTAATTTCAGAGAAGGCGTTGGCTGGATGGGCGGCGTCCCTGCTGGTGTGTTTGATACAGGCGGGAAGTCCTGGTTTGGTATGGGTAGAAAAGGAAAGCGTAAGCAAATAGCCATGTATGCCCGCGTGGGGGAGTTTGGCGGTAAATTACCACGTGGCGGGGGTGATCACCCAGCGCGTCCCATTTTTCAGCCTACCACGGAAGAGTATGCGGATGGCGAATGGTTGAAGCAGGGGGGGCTTGCTATGAAAGATATTGAGGGGAGTTGGAGATGATTCTCAGGATTATAAGCGTCCAGCCAAAGGATGTGTATCTAACATTTGAGATAAGTCTAAAGAACGCGGATTTGGTGCTCAAAGGTCTTGGCCAAAGCGAGATCAAGTATGATGTAACAGTACCTGAAACAGTGGCTGCGAAAAAAGCAGTTGAGGAATTATTTAAGGATCTGAATGAAGTTGTGGAAGGATTAGAAAAAGATGGCATTGGATTCTAGTGCTCGCGAAGCAAATATTCGCGACAGCATCAAACGCTATTTTGTGCAAAATCTTTATGACACAGAGGGATTAGAAGTGATGTTTGACAAGTCTCTCTCTACACCCAATCTGGTTGACAAAGTCGTGGATAGGTGGGTTGTCGTAAATTTCGGTTCGATGCAGTTAGGATCTTTGTCGGAATTGTACTTAAATATTTTTGTGTGCTCCAGAAAAGACGCGGAGGGATTCAAATTGGTTCAGACAAAAGACAAAGTTATGGGATACCTCAGCGATACGACAAAAACAGACTGTATGGCAAGAATCCCGTTTTACAGGAGTTCTGCAACTGAGGCATGGACATTGATAGGTGCTTTTGTTGTTCAGGAGGTTGTTGAAGGGCCTCAATTTGAAGCAGAGGATATGACAAAATATAAGCAACTAACTGTGCGACTTTTTTGGTCGGCGAAGGTGTAATAATCATGATGATAAAAGGGTCAAAGCATTCTGATGAAACGAAAAGAAAAATAGGCGAAGCGAGCCGCGGTAGAAGGCATTCTATTGAAACGAAAGAAAAAATGTCTATGGCTCAACGAGGAGAAAAGAATCATAGTTGGGGAAAAAGGGCTTCTTTAGAAACAAAGCAAAAAATGTCGGAGACGCGTCGAGGGAAAAAGGCTTCTATGGCTGCAAGAAAGAAAATGTCGATGGCTAAGAGTGGCGAAAAGAATTCTATGTGGGGCAAGAGACATTCTATAGAAACAAGAAAGAAAATGTCAGAGGCTCGGCGCGGAGAAAAGAATTTGCTTCGAGGAAGAAAACTTTCTGTAGAAACAAGGAAGAAAATTTCAGAGGCTCGGCGCGGAGAAAAGAATCCAAATTGGGGTAAAAAGTTTTCTGTGGAGATAAGAAGAAAAATGTCGGAGGCTCAACGCGGAGAAAAGAATCCTAATTGGGGTAGATGCGGAGAAAAACATCCTCAATGGAAAGGTGGAATAGCCTGTGAACCCTATTGTGATGCCTGGGCAGATAAAGAATACAAAGAATCTATCAAAGAGCGTGATGGTTTTCGATGCCAGAACCCCGAGTGTTGGGAAAGAAATAGCGTGATTACAATACACCACATTGATTATGTAAAGAAAAACTGTCATCCAGATAATCTTATTACATTGTGTAGATCTTGCAATTCAAGAGCTAATAAAAACCGCGATTATTGGCAAAATTTGTATCAAGGCATGATGATGAAAAAGGCAGCATAATGGTCGTCGAAAATCTAATAGAAAAACCAAAAAACTTTGCCCGTTGTGAAAAATGCGGAAAACTCTTGATACAAAGGCAAGAAGGCGGTCTCTGGTACTTCAGGTTCGGCTTTAAAAAAGACGACCGTTTGGAACCATACATCGAAATGTATATTCATGGCAATATTCGTATGAAGTGTCTACGCAGATCATGCGGGCATTGGAATATCTTAAATTATTTACCACAAGATTTTAGCAGTTCAATCTAGAAGTCACCCACCACCCAATCGGCCTTTATAGCCGAATCCTGTACCGACTTTCTGGAACGCAATCTCTGATAGTAGCATCAAAAATATAGGCAGTAATTTGCAAAGGAGGTGATTCGCGTGGCACGTAAAGGTCCTGTGACTACTGATACTACCACTATTGCTCCTGGTCTTGCGCAAGTCAGGGTTGGAAATTCGGCAGACAACATTGCCAATATTCAGCCCGTATTTAGCGCAAGCGACTCTATCGGTGCTCTTGCGAGTACTACCTGGCGCGGTCCGACTGAGTGGTATGAGTTGGAGTCCGGTTTTCCGTTAATTGAGGATTTTACGACTCCTATTCGCGAAGCTGCGGCTCTTGAGTGTGCGTTCAAGGAGCTTACACCGACCAATATGGCCTTAGCATACGGCCATGATCCGTTAGAAGAGCCCTATGCTTCAATGACCGTTCATTCAGGCGAGGTGCCGTTAGGTGGTCGATCCGCCCCTGATTATGTCAGGATGGAGGCAAGATATACGTATCCTTCTGGCACGGATTATATGGACATTATCTTCCCGAGGGCGCAGGTATCGGCTGATGTTGAGATGGCATTAGCAGAAACCGATGCCGCTGCCGTGACCATCACGTTCAAGTCTAAGAACGCGAGCAGTGATGTTACTGGCGGCGATGCGGCTTGGGACGATAAGCCCCTTGGCCGTATATTTTGGCATTCTGATTAACCCTATAACTAATCCTCTTGAAAGGAGAATTTTGAAAATGTCAGAGAACATATCACAAAAATTGAATCCACAGGCGAAGTCCGTGGAGGTTGGGGTCCGCAAGATACGAAAAGTCATGATCTTCCCTTTGGCGTTTGCGAGTCAGCTTAAGATGACGGACTTGATTACGAAAGCTGTCCAGGAGTTTTTCGCAAGACGCGAAGAGCTTGAGACCGGGTCGAATATCGAGGTGGTTTCATTCGCCATTGATACTATTCGTGAGAACATAGAAAGGATTCTTGTCCTTGTATCAGAGGAAAAGGATCTTTTAAAAGATGTCACGAATTTGCAACTCGTGGATATTGTGACCGTTATCTATGAGATGAATTACGAGGCTATCTCAAAAAACGCAAAAAGCCTCTTCGAGAAGATAGCGGGGCTATTGCCTTCGAAGAGGTCATTACCGCAATCTGTGAAAGATACCCGTCGTACCGGCTCGAAGACTTCTACAAAAAAACGTTCAAAGAAGGGGGCCTCACCTTCGGGCAAATAAGTGTTTTATTCGAGCATGCGACCAAGCGTGAAATAGGGAGAATGCGGTTCCGGGCTGCTTTACAGGGTGTGAGCTTAGACGAAAACCTTGAGCAAGTAGACGAGAAAACTGTGGCGCGTCAAAAGTCGCAGCAACAAGAAGGCTGGTTCAAGGATCCTTCTGAATATGAACACTTATCTCAAGAAGAACGGATCGAGTTGACAAAAAAAATGAGAGCGCAACATCAAAGAAGCTGGATGCGAGTAAAAAGCGAGGGGCCGACAGATGGCTAAAGAACTCAGTCTTGGAACTTTATTCTACGGGAAGATAGATGCAAGTTTAGAGCGAAGCATTCGAAGGCTTGAACGGCTTTTAAATAAGCTCAATCGTGGTTTTGCGACCTTTGAAAAAGGAACCAAAGCTTCGGCTAAAGCAAGCCGAGCTGCTGGCAAGGCTGCTGATGTTCAGCGCAAGCAGGTTAAAAAAAGTGCCGACGAGATGGGCATCTACGGTCGCCAGATCGGCAAAGTTACAGGCGGTATTCAGCGCCTAACCGCAGCCATGAAGGTCACCGCTGCCTATGGCCTTGCAGCTACGGCTATATTTGGCGTGATCAATGCGGCCAGGGAAGGTGTGGGCGCCATTTTCGATTTTGATCAGGCATTAAAGAACCTCCAGGCCATTACCGATGCGACCGATGCCGAGATAGCTGTTCTTGGCGACAGGATCAGGGAAGTCGCGGCCACCACAAAATACTCGGCCAGGGAAGTTTCAGATGCTGCGATCCTTGTAGGCCAAGCCGGGTTCGATGCTGCCGAGTCCCTGGATGCGATCCAGGCAGTTGCGATGCTGGCCACCGGTACGTTGACGGATATGGCAACGACTGCGGATCTTTTAACCACCGCAATTAGGGCGTTTGGTCTTGAAGCTTCCGAGTCTGGCAGAGTTGCCGATATTTTTGCAACCGCTGTCAATAAGTCGAAGTTGACTATTGATAAGTTGAGGACTGCCTTCAATTATTTAGGACCGGTTGCTCACAAAGCCGGTCTTTCTCTCGAAGAAACCGCGGCTGGAGCAATGGTGCTTGGTACTGCGGGTCTTCGTGGAAGCACCATTGGTACAGGATTCAGACAGGTTCTTGCCCGCCTTATTGCTCCTTCCGAGAAACTCCGTCTTGCTTTCCGAGCCGCAGGTGCGGATATCGAAAGACTCAATCCATTAACAAATGATTTTGCGGATGTCCTTGATGAACTGTCAAAAGTTATAACGGACAGTGGTGTCGCTATTAGGTTATTTGGAATGAGGGCCTCTGCTGCTGCGGTAGCTCTTGCCGAGGGTCGTGATGTTTATAAAGAAATGCTGGACTACACTTATCGAGTCGGTGTTGCGACCAAGATGGCTAATAAGCAGATGGAAGGCCTTGCGGTTATGGCCAAGAACTTGAGGGATAAGCTGCACGAATTGGCCATTGCTTTAGGCGAGGGGGGCATTGCATCCGCGTTCAGGGTTGCATTGCAGATTTTAAGACCTCTTGTTGCACTAATGTCCGAGGCTGCCACTACAACTATTGGTAAATTCATCGTGGCAGTTACGAGTTTGACAGTGGTTGTGACGGCATTGGGGTTGGCGTTCCGGTATCTGGCAATTCAATTTTCAGCTATAGCGTTCGGGTACACGGTAGCTGTAGTAAAAACTATGGCTGCTGCGCAAGGTGCGAGTCTTTTATTGGTTTCGTATACTGCTTTAGGAGTTGCTGTAAAAAAATTGTGGGTATTATTATTGGCACATCCATTTGTAGCGGTCACCGCAGCGGTTGCTGCTGTAGTTGTGGGTTTCAAGACTTGGCAGGACTCTATTAAACAACAGACCATGGAGCTTCATAAGCAATCGATTGAGATAGCGGCATCGGTAAAATCATTGAGTGGTTACCAGGAAAAGCTTGAAAATGTGGAAGAAGGATCAAGAGAACATAGGGCTATTATAGAGCGTTTAATTGAACAATATCCTCACTTGAGATCGGAGGTAGATATACTCACTACATCACTTCAGGATCAGATTGACGCTGTTGAGGAATTGACTCAAGTAGAACTTGAAAGATATCTTCAGAACCAGGCGCGGATACTTGCAGGGATGAGCAAGGAGCTTGATGGCGTAACCGATAAATTGGATAAGTGGGGGAAAAGTTTACGAGAAAAGAAGTATGATATTTTTTATAGTGCGAAATACGTTGAGGAATTGAAAGAAAGACAGAAAGAATTAGGAGAGGAGCTCAAAGATCAGGTTCCTCTCTGGGCCGGTGCTTTGAAACAAATGGAGAATATCAGAGGGATAGATTTTTCATCTACGATACAAAATATTGAAAATTTTATTAGAAGTATGGGCGTTGCTTTTAGTGCTGAGGAGATAAAGCTTTGGGCGGAGCAAATAAAGGCGTATCTCGATAAAGCAACGGACAGTATTAGGGGGGCCGGAACAAGCATAGCTAAAGAAATGAAAGTGTTTAGTATTGAATGGGCCGAGCATTTTGAGACTTTGTTAGGAACAAATATTGTTCATGCGCAAAAGCTTTTGAAGTTATTTGATAAAACTGTCAAAGAAGTCGAGAAATTGGGAAAGGAAATGTTGGCTGCTGGCGCAGATTCTGAAAAAGTTAAAGAAGCACAAGAAAAAATTAAAAGAATTCGTCTGAAAAAATTTATAGAAACTTTAGATAAAGAGAAAAAAGTATACCAGGATTTTTTTGATAAAATAGAACAACTTCATTTTAAAGCTCTTGGCGAGATGGAGCAGTCTGAAGAGAAAGCCGCGGAGAACAGACACACAAAAAGAATGGCGGCTTTTAAAAAGGCATTTGAGTCAGAAAAAGATTATGATGATCAAATTGCGAAATATAAAATAAAAAGCGAAAAGTTAAGGGATGCAGAAGCCAAGGCTATCAGGGCCAAGTATTTTAAAGAGCGTTTGGATCAGGAGATAAAGTTTCAACAAGAGATAGCAGAGCGATCTTTAAAAATGGCTAAAATCGAAGTTGATCGTCTTGTATCCGAAGAGTTGATTAGCAAAAAAGAAGGAAATATTTTAAAGCTGGAACTTGAGAAGGCTCATTGGGTAGATATTCTTGCATTGTGGGACATAGGTCTTGATTTGCTTGAAAAGAAGTACGGTGAAGATACGGAGGCGTACAAAAAAGCACTTGAAGAAAAAAAGAAAATCTTAGCGGAGTTGTTCGATATAGACATAAAGATGGATACGGAAGGATTTAAGAAGGATTTAAGTGAAGCCGAAAAAACCTATGAGATTTTCCTTGAGCGTGTTCAGGGAGCCTTTGCCGACACTTTCTATGACATCTTCAAGATGCAGTGGGAAGGCTGGGGAGACCTTGTGGGTAAGATGAGGGACCTGTTTTTCCGAACTCTCGCCGAGATGGCTGCTAAGGCGGCGGTAACAAGGCTTTTTCCGGCGGAAGGCAAGCTGGCTCTTACGGGCGCAAAAGCGGGTGGCCTTTATGGCGCCATTATTGGTGCGACAATACTTGGTGGTTTAATTGAGAGTTGGGAAAGCGCACGTCAGGAGAAGCGTCAAAAGAGAGAAACATGGGGCGCTATCACAGCCGAAATAGATGAAATGCTGGAGAGGTTTGATGATATTCGTAAAGTGTTTAATGATATAAATAAGCAGTTTGACGAATACAGAAAAACATTATTGGACTTGCAGTTTTCTTCAGAAGAACTTGCTGAAGTAGAAAGAAAAAGATGGGAGGTTTTGGAAAAAGTAAGGAAAGAGCTTGAAGAAAAATTTATGGCTCCATTAAAAGATATGATTGCTGGACTGACGTTGCCAGAATTGGAGTTTGAATTTTACAAATTGGACGCTTGGTTTGAAAGTCAGTTAGATACGGCTAAAGCTTTAGGTTACGAAAGCGTTAAGCTTCTACGGGAGGCATACGAGTTGAGTAAGAAACAACTGCTTTTAAGAGAAAGGGAAATGTTGTTGGGTGCTCAGGCAGGTTTTGAGCAAATTATCAAACAAGCTGGGATGACCCCGTTACAAATAAAGCTTGAGTCTATTATGGAGATGGGAGGAGATTATCCAGAGGCAGAAGCAGCTATACAGGCGCTATGGGACACAATTGCTTCTCTTAGAGATGAAATAGTAGCTCTAACAGATGAGTCTAATGCTGTACAAGCGGCTTTTGAGGCTGCTAGGGAAGCTTTTAGGGCTTACAAAAGAGATGTTTGGTCTGGAAGATACGATGATCCAGAGTATCAAAGACTGCTTGGTATAATGGAGACTTTGAGACATGAAGCTTGGGATACATCACAAGCCAATCTTGCTCAAATTGATGTAATTAATAATGCTATAGCAGATTTGATTTCAGAAGTTACTGATCTCGAAGGGGAACTCGCAGATACGATTGCGTTAGCAGAAGAAGCTGTTGCAGTATTATTGGAGGCTTTGGCAGAAGAAGTGCAGGCAGGTTGGGATGAAATTATTAGAAAATTTACACTCACAGAATATGAGCAAGCATTACATGATTTAGATGAATGGTATGAAGAACAACTTTCCATTATTGGTACGTTAGGTCTCTCAATAGACGACCTCAACTACGCCTATGAGCTTCAATTACAAGCTTTAAATGAGCTCGACGACGCCCTTGGTAAGACAATCGAATCTATCGATGAGATGATTGAGAGCCTGACAGTCGGTGCCATGGCCCCGGTTCAGAGCGCCGAGTATTACATGACAAAATACGCTGGTCTTTTGGAAACAGCCATGACGGGAGCTCCGGGTGCCGTTGATGAACTTTTGGCGTTCATTCCGACATACCTTGATTTCATGAAAGGTTACGGCTTGGATTATGCCGGTCTGACAGCGTCTATCGTTGCGGCAT
>Ga0209986_10001882_pt1 | contig 19775 bp, 29 predicted proteins | sample BlataG_FD_183168 | JGI IMG/M metagenome (GOLD analysis project Ga0209986, IMG submission 183168) | Deep subsurface microbial communities from Black Sea to uncover new lineages of life (NeLLi) - Black_00105 metaG (SPAdes) (version 2) | ecosystem: Environmental > Aquatic > Marine > Oceanic >... | reverse complement strand
GCGGTGACAAGCAGAATAGATCCGGACAGGATTGTTCGTCACGTTTACTCTCCAATGCAGAGGGACGGTAAAATCGTCCGGCTTGTTGCGCCTATCAACGTATCGGCAGAAAGGGCTGACCGGCCAAGACTTGCTCAATATTACGCCGTGCAGCTTCGTGAGATGTTCACTGAGGAGGTTCTTTCAGATCAAGAGAAGATCAAAGGCCTCATGTACCCACACCTCGCAGACGAGAGCGCTCGGGAAGGGGCGCCGATCAGGCCGCTTAGCCGACCAGACCTGATGTGGCCCCGACTGGTTCAATTTGTGGTCGTAAATCATCGCGATAAAACGACTGGCCTTTACACCGTATTCCCCAAGAACGTTGAGATCACGAGCAAGCCTGAAATCGATCAAATAATTAATATGCTAATGGCAAATAAAGCTCTTGCTGATTACGAAATTACGAGAGCTCGGGTCGCGGCCCGCTGGGTTTCGGACTTCAGCAATCAACCGAACAAGTGGTCGCCAGTGATATTGTCCGCGTTGCATAGAAGAGAGAAGAATCCAGGGCCCGCCGCGAAGACGTTCGATCCAGAGAAATACATCTTCGTTTCGTTCTCTCCGCTTCTCGGCAAAGGTATCAGGTCAGGTATTGTCAAGGAGTTCAGAGCTCCTGGACAGTCCGAACGTCTGTCCGGCCATTCAGGACTCAGGTCGATGATTCGTAGAGGTCTGGATTGCGACTTCTTCGGCGTGCCCAAGTCGGAGGTGTCGTCGAAGTACATCAGATACAACCGCCCGTACGACCTGTATTTCGACGGTGAAATCATCTTCGTAAACACGCCGGATGAAAAGGTGAGCTCCTTCATCCGCCTCTCACCTTCTGGGACACTTCAGCCCAAAGCGCCTGGCGACGTACCCCGTTCTGAGGAAATTACACGTCGAGCTCGCGAGGTACTTCGGAACCTTAAGATGAATCCAGGCTCCCTAGAGGAGCACGTTCGAAAAGAGCAGTCGGAGATGCGAGTTAAAATGTCTCCGCCGGAGATCGCAGATCTCAACAAAAGGTTCGATCGATACAAGAAGAACCATGACGGAAGAACGCTTCGGGCTCTTGTCAACAAGGTCCAAGAGGCCAAGAGGAACCCCGATCGCCGGGTTTCCAAAACAGCGCATGAGATCTTGCGCGAACTACGAAAAAAGTAAAGGGGCGCCATGAGAATCACTCCAGATGCTAGATCATCATTTGATCAGTACGCTTCGTACGATATGGTCAACTTGCGCCAGCTCTCGAGCAACTTTGCAACTGCGAGTGTGGCAGCCGGAGCAGCCGCCGAGGTCGAAGCGAAGATCGTCATTCTGAAGCGAATACAAGACCAGGGCTATCCTGAGGAAATACTGCTCCGCGATGAAATGATAAGCGTGAAGAAGGCGATAAGAGAATATGAGAAAATCAAAAAAGAAATTGACAGACTGCTATCAACTTACGGTAAGGGATATCACGCTGACCACTGAGGTGAGATGTGTCTAGGTTCTTTAGGCCCCCATCGAAATATCCAGCAAGCAAGTCTTTTTCCGATGCCTTCGATGAAGAAGACGAATTCGATGACGAAGACGATACCCTTCCCGAAGACGACGACGCCGAAGATTCGGACGTCGGCGAGGTAGACGAAGACGATATATTAGATTCCATCAGGCGTGGAGAATATAAACCCAAAAAAAAAGACCCGTGGACATGGCACTGTCTATATAGCACGTGCAGAGACCTAGACTCCCTCAACAGGAACACGAATGATATTTCGCGCGGAAGAAGTGACAAGAAGAGGTAGCCCCATCGGGGCAAAGAGCCCATATACCGCATACAACGTGTATGCGGAGGAAAAAAGCATCGGGACCGTCATACGCATCAGAGATGACATGTGGATCGTCCCATGGCCGGAGCTTCAGAATATCGCAGGAAAGCGATCTTTCGCATCACTTAAAGATGCGGCAAGACATATCTACGTCGCCATGGAGAAACGACCTGACGAGCACAGAGACTGGTCCGTTCAGATGTCAATGCAGTTCCTGGACTCGAATAAGGAAAAAGGCTTCGGCAGCGTAGAGGATTCTCAGATTGCAATGCGACTCATGAGAAGCCTTAGATCGATCTATGAGGCAAAAGGAATATCCATGCTTTCGCTTAGCGATATGATGCGGATTTCAGGAATGAAAGAGAGTGATGCCGAGCGCGCGGTAAGAAACCTTGTGAGCCGAGGCATCCTGACGCCGCGCGTGGGTAAAAGCGAGTACAAAATAAACATCAGGCCTCGATCGTTAGGCGCGGAATACCCCCGAGGATGGACGAGCCCTAAACGTGATTCACCTCGCGTAAAGGCTGCGATGAGAGACGCTGAAAAAATTCTTCGATCAATTAGAAGGGCCGATGAGAAATAGACTTTCACCGGAGGAATTTGGGAGGGAAATCGCCAAGGTAGTTCAAACTGACGAGGCGTACGAAATTCTCGGCCCCCTCATCGCCCCCAAACCAAACAGCTGGTCTCGCGGCGGCTGCTGCGCCCTCGCCCTGGCCCTCCAGCAGATCCGCCCATCTCAGCTACGCATGGTAGTTAGACGATCTAGACCCGTACACGTTGTCTACGTGGACGGAGACATCTACATCGACGCCGAGGGCCCCCAGACAATCGAAGAGCTCGAGATGAGGTGGTCGTTGCCCTCAGCCCCTGCTAGGGTCAAAGACCTCGACCCCGATCTGCTCGAACGTGCTGACATTAAGTGCCCACATCCAGAGCCTCTTGTAGAATACCTCAACGAACATCTTAGAATCGGCAGCAGATCTAAAAGAAATCCGGGGAAATCTATACCGATAAACAGCTCTCTGTACGAGCGCGTAAAGTCGGAGGCTAGACTGAAGTTCGATGTCTACCCATCAATCTACGCGAACAGTTGGGTGGTTCGTGAGTACAAGCGAAGGGGCGGGAGATATCGGGGCGACGGAGCCGGCTTGACCAAATGGTACGAAGAGAAGTGGGTAGATCTGGCAAGATCTACGGATTCATATGGAAGAATTACAAAGTGGCACGAGTGCGGCCGTCCTAAAGCCGGCAAGCGCAGCTACCCAAAATGCGTACCCCTGGCAAAAGCCCGCGCCATGTCACCCAAAGAGCGCCGTTCCGCCATCCGAAGAAAGCGAGAGGCCGAAAGAAAGACGCCCCTAAGATCAAAGTCCGGAGACGCTCGCTCGCCAAAAATGGTGAGGACAAATCCGATGAATAGCGATTCTAACAAAAGGGCCAAAAAGGCGATCCATAAGGTTCAAAAGCTTGAGCACCAGATGGAGGCCTCGAAGAAGGGAGCGGTTGCGGGATCGGCAATCGGAGGGGTTGTCGGCTTCGCCCTCGGCCCAGTAGGGGCGCTGACTGCAGGCTTAGCCGGCAATTACATCGGTGGAAAAATTGCGTCCAGAAGGGCAAACGAAAGATTTGAAAAAGAGCACGGGAAATCGCCCGGCTCCGAGCCCAAGCCCAACCCAAATCCGTTTTACTCTAGGCCGCATAACTGGGACGAAGTCCTTATCCACAGGGACGGAAAAAAGATTACCCGAGGCCAGATACTCGGTCACTACATGAAGCATCGGGCAGAGATATGGCCGTTCTTAAAAAATCAACACGTCATGGTTATTTTTGCGCCTAGCAAGAATAAATTCGTTCGTCGGCGAAACGATCCATCAGGAAATTACATCAAGCTCACAAAGCTAACCGGAGTCGATGATCCAGGTAGCTTCGAGTACTGGATCAAGCGCAGGGTCATCGAATTCCATCCCACGCTGATGGGGAAGCGCACCCGTCTTGTATGGGTCGACATGGATGCTCACGAGAGCAAGGGCAGGCAGGCTTTGGCGAAAGCGCGTAGGAAGATGAAGTCATGCGTGCCAAAGACAAAGGCGGTTTTACGCAAGCTCGGTGTGAAGGGCGTTCATGTTTACGATTCTGGGACCGGCGGCGGGATTCATATTGAGGGGTCTTTGGCCTCACCTCGAGATGTGGACTCCCTCCGCAAAAAGCTGCGCGAGGCGCTGCACGAGGCTTTTATCGACGACCCAGATGTTGTAGCTATGGGCTCCGCCCGCTCTGGTCAAGTCAAGCTAGACACTTCCACCCTACATCGACTAGGCTCTCTTCGTGCCCCATTCTCGATGACCGTTGAGGGCGGTTACAAAAAACCGATATGAGACCCATTGCTTTCATGCGCCTGAGAAAGGCGATCGACCTGACGGAGATCGAAAACAGATACGGACCGAATAATTTGACCGTCGAAGAGAAGTATGATGGATTCAAATTGCTCGCCACAACAACTCGTTTAGGTTCACCTAAGATCTACACCAGGCGCGGGCGCGATGTAACAAAACGCCTTCCAGACCTGGTCGAAAAGCTTTCATCACTTCTCGAGCCAGGAGATGCAATACTTGGCGAAATTGTATATCAGATCGGTGATGAGCAGAGTCTTCAGGCTGTGCAGTCTATTGTTGGAAGCCGAAGGCCGGAGCGATCAACAGAGAGAGCAAAAGCTTTGGGTGGCGAGTTGATATTCTACGCATACGATGTGATCTCAGACAAACGAGGTCTCGTGTCGGGGATGCCCTTATCATTTCGGCGCAAGCTACTCAACGATAAGATCCCCGCCCGCGGCAGCGTCAGGAGGGCCAAGGTGTATCCATGGTCAAGGCGATCTGAGGCGATCAAAAACGCCTTATCTACGGGCGGTGAGGGTATTGTGATCAAGCCTAAGGACTCTCATTACCTCTGGAGACCTAAGGGGCAGAATGAGCCGTGGGGAAGTTGGTACAAGTTCAAGGCCGGGCACAAAGAAAAGTCCGACGACGTGATATTGACGTCCTATACAAAAGGAAAGGAGAAGCTAATTTTCGATGCTGAACAATATAGGCCGGGCGGCGATAAGAGGTTCTTCGTGGGCAAGCTCTCTGGCCTCGATAAGGCTTCAGAAAGGAGCGTGGCCAAGAGAATCGACGGTGGTGAGGAGGTCTTGGTGGAGGTCTCGTACCAGCAGAGGTATCCGACAGGCAAGATGAGGCACATGGGATGGGTGCGTGAGCGTCCAGACAAGCCGCTCTCAAGCGCGACCTTCGATCCAGGCAAAGAGACACGACAAATCAGACGTCGATTAGGGTAGAATGGCGGATATGGGCCAAGAATATCAATGGGTCTTGGTGACGGAGTCGAACAAGTCGCGACTGGCTTCTTCGCCCTTCTCCATGCCTGCCGGGGCAAACGCGGAGATGCTTGATCGCGCTGCGCGTGGTGAGAAGCGCGTGATGTACATTATGGAGCATGGTCTCGCGCGCTGTCTCCCAAACCTTAAAAGAGAGAGAACTCTCAAGGAGAACCCGAGGCGATCGAAGGTCAAAGACGCGCTTGCGGCGGAGGTAATCCGATATCCGAAATTCAAAGACTTCGCCGAAAGATACTGGAATGATTGCGCCAGGGGTATTTACTGGTACGGCACCAACGATCCCGCATTTCGATTCGGCCAGTACGAGAGGCAGCAGGCAGATCGAAAAAAGTTTATCCTCTATTGCAGCCCGGAGGACGCGACGAAGGGCGGAGAGAAGTACGTCGTAGAGATGAATGTAAACGGTCTCAAGCTTGGGGCTATGAACATTCTCAGGACCGAGGCCGGGGCAGAGGTTCGCGTGCTTCGGGGGCTCGATGCTATACGAATCATGCGTATTATGCCGCGCGACAAGGCCATGCGAGCCTATCGCTACGCTCTGGGCCTACTGCCCTCCAGCAAGACGGAGCTCTATAAATTCTGGAAGTCCTCGTGGCAAAAGCACAAGGCGGCGGAGGAGAAAGAGCGAAAGGCCGAGCAGAGAAAGGCTGAACGGGAAGCGAAGCGAACGGAGCGTCTTACGAAGAGGGATGCCGACAAGTCTAAAAAGAAGACAAAGAAGAGGACCTCGAATAAGTCGGTTAAGGCCAAGAAAAACCCGACCCCGATACGCCCCAAGCTCGTGCCATTCAATGTCAACGTCCCTGGAGACTCTTGATATGGCGAAGATAAAGATGGCAATCGTCGACCCGATTGAGTTCAACCGTGAGGTATACGGACTATTACAGGTCGACCCCTCAGCTCAGCTTTTTTGCCAAATCATGCATGCATCAGAGGGGCTTTTGCACCACCTCTCCATATACGGGGCCGACGTTGCCCCGGAGGGATGGTCAGAAGATCTTCGCGCAGTGGCGGACCTCATCTCCGATTACCTTTCGAATTGCGAGTCGAGAGACCTCGAGGCGCTAAATCGTGCGAAGCAGGAGTTCTTTGGTGATAGCGACCCTGTCCTATACAGCGTGTGCCACCTCATTAACTCGCTGGGGTACAAGATGATTTCCGACGAGCCGAAGGGCGCGAGGAAAGAGGCTGCTTCAGAATGGTATGAGTACATTAGAGACTCGCTGATCAGCTTCTGGCGCACGAGCGGAGGCGAGGGCATGAAGAGCTTCTCCGGCATAGGGGGATGGTTTTCCTCGAAGAAGGAGGATATCGAAAATTATGCTGACGAGAGACAGGATGGCCTCGTCAAAGGCATGACGAAATCATTTCGAGAGGAAGTGGTTGACCCCGCGCTTCAGTATGCGAGTGACACCGGCCGAAACGTTGCGATTGGACTCATGGTCGGAATAGGCGCCGGAATTTTAATATGGCTCGCCTATACAGGGACAAAATCTGCAGGCAGCGTCGCGACGGCGATAACTCCGCAAGGCCGAGCGGCCTCGAGGCTACTACGCTAACCGCTCCACTTGACGCGCCGCTCGGGCGGTGCTATCACCTCATGAAGGCCCGCAGTCGTATGTGCGGAGAAAAACATGGGATCATTCTACCCGAGACGTATACCTTACGATTCAAGGACGATATACGGGATTGATATCGAGACGAACGGTATCAGGCCGGCATTTCATGAGATCACGGAAATTGCCCTTGTCCCGAAGGATGGTGAAAAAGACCCTTGGGTAAGGAGATTTAAGGTCATGTATCCCGATCGATCACAGGAGGCTGCCCTTCGGGTATCCGGATACAACGAGATGGATTGGTCTGATGCGGTGCCATTTAGAGAGTCCTGGCCAGAGCTCAGGAAAATGCTTAATGGCGTCACACTGGTGGGGCACAATATATCTATGTTCGACAACCCGATGATCAGGGGTCAAGCTTTACTCATTGGAGCTGAGGACGAACTAGATGATGTCAGGTACGACATCATTGATACAATGATTTTAGCGCGCGTGTTCCTCGTGCCAGAGGGGCTTAAGTCCCTATCCCTAAAAGCGTGCAGGGCATTTTTTAACAAAGACTACACAGGCGCTCACGCCGCGTACGAGGATGCGAAAATGTCGCTGGAGCTGTATGAAGACATTTGCAGCCGCGTAAGGTACCATGTTAAGCCTATCCAAGAGAGCTTGTTTTGAGCCTTGGTAAAGCATACGATCGACTCGTTGAGAAAACGCCTTCTCTCGGGGACCCTCAATTTGGCGAAACGTACAGATCGATGCTGAAACTGCTTGCGTTGGCTGCATCGATCATCGATGATGCTGAGCTAGAGATTAGAAAATCTGGCACGATCGACAAGGTCAAAGAGTGGAATAGGGAAAAGAAAAAACTCGAATTGAGACTTCGCAATGAATGAACGAAGAACATATATCCCCAAAAATCGTATCAAAAAACCAGGGGCCACGCCTGTTCAGAAAAGAATCAGCTGGTCTCAGGGGATGAAAAACAAAGACATTATCAACATACTTCAGTGCAAGCTCATGGAAGCGAGGGCTCCGCACCCTCAGAGAACAGAGGTTGATCTTCTCCCGGAGTTGGTCCATGAGATCAAGCATAGGCTTACTGAGTACGATCTGATCATGGGAGATCTTCCGAAAAGCAAGAGGAGGCCCCATGAAGAGCTCGAAGATGATGGGGATGGCGTTGACGGGGATGACGATGGTGACGAGGGGGATGACGAAGATTGAGATGGCCTCTCCTGAGGTCATCGAGGTCACCCGCCGCGGTCTCTCGGCAATCAACGGCGGCGGCTGGTTGGACTGTCGCGGGTTTGCCAAGTCCATAGCTGAGCGAGGCGGAAACAAGGATCTGTCTTACGAGGTCAGTGTTCTTATCCCAGATCTCGCTCGCCTGGGTCTTATTGAGTATCAGTGGATTTGGGACAGGGGGCGCCGCATCCACTATCGATCTGCCTCTACAGAGAGCAAGTTCTCAGCGGCGATCTCCGGCGGGACTGCTGATCTTGAGGGGCAAGATATAGCAGCAGCTCGCGATGCGCCGCCTGCTAAAGAGAAGAATAAGAAGAGGCCAGTTTGCTGCGAAGCTCAAGACCTCTTTAAGATGAAGAGCGGTCGCAAGAAGTGCCGAAACTGCGGTAAGAAGTTTGGCAAAAAGAAAAAAAACAAACCCAAGTCGGAGGGGTAGAAAGGTATTGCATGGAAGACGAATGCAGTGATACAGGTAGACCCGGTGCGGATGATCCCTTCTCAGACCCTAAGCTCAACAGAGAATACAGAAGAGTCGAGGCGAATATTGATAGGCCTGGTGCTGCGTCGCACATCTCTGAATTTTCCTCTAAAAACCAGGAGGCTAAAGATGTAATTGCGTCAGCAATCTCCGAGCGAGCCGAAGAGAGAGCGGATATCATTGACGTCATCGGCCAAGTGCAACTCGACTCCTGGGACTCCGGATACAATGCCGCGATCAAGATTCTAAAGTCCATGGGGGCCATGGTCGTTGCTGAAGAACTTGAACGCGCCAGGGAAGACTATTGGAAAACCAAAGGCGTAGACCCAGAGGATGATTGATGGAAGACCTCATCGAACAACATCACCACCTTGTCGCCCGTGTCGCCAAGCTCGAAACGGGCCTCGAGGAACTCAAGGGCCTCCGATCGCAGCTGAAAGATCACGATGAAAAGCTGGCCCAGGCCGCCGACGCTCTGAATGCTCTTAATGTCAGGCTGAACGCTCACGACGAGAAGATCGCTCAGTCCATAGATCTACTAAGCGCGCACAACACAGAGCTCAGTAAAGTGTCGAATGTCATCGAGCTCATCATGAAGCGCAATAGAGCGGGGCCCTCCCATTTTTAAGTAGTTACCAGCACTTGGCGACAATGATCGCCGGGGCATATCCAAAAGAAAGCAAGGAAAACAAAAATGAGTGATGTCAACAAGGTTTTTGTTCTCGGCAATCTCGGCCGAGACCCCGAGTACAAGTTCACCGATGGCGGCAAGCCCGTCGCGCGGCTCTCTGTCGCGACTACACGCCGTTGGACGAATCGCGAGAGCGGTGAGACCGTTGAGGAGACCGAGTGGCACCGCGTCACTGTGTGGGGCAAGCAGGCTGAGATGTGCGACAAGTTCCTGTCGAAGGGGAACAAGGTTCACGTGGAGGGCCGGCTCCGGACTTCCTCTTGGGAGAAGGACGGAGAGAAGCGATACTCAACCGAGATTGTCGCAGAAAGCATTTCATTTCTTTCGATGGACCGAGAGCGTCAAGGAGAATCGACGAGGCGCAATGCAGATCATGGATCGAGCCGCCAGGACTCTGGGCCTCCCCAAATACAACGTAAAGAGCCGGCTGAAGACATCGATGACGACGACATTCCGTTTTGATTGAGGAATCATGATTGAAAAGATAAGCAGACTAAAATCTACGATTACCCAAGAGCAGATGGAGGGGCTGAGGGCAATACTCAAAGATTCTTTCAATTCATTCGAAAGCGCAATGGAGGCATCGGACGAAGAGTCTGCTATTTCGGCTGTTGAAAATTTTACAGCTGAGCTCAAGCGATCTCCATTCAAGCTGCTGAAGCTGAACAGGCTGCTCACCAGAGAGCAGCGGTCGATGGTGATTGATCTTATCCCCGAAGACGAAGACGAAGATGAGTAAGTCAGACAAAAGAATCAGCAAGAGGCGAAGCGTATCGATGAAGGAAGACGTTTACTTGGCCCTTGTAGAAAGGGCAAAGAGAGACAATGTCCCAGCATCAAAAATTGTAACGGATCTGATCCTTGCAAATATCGGAGATGAGTGTGTTTCGATAGGTCGCGCCAAGGCCAAGGAATTGTACGACCAAAGGTCCAGCGGGGTACCGGTCAATGATTCTTCAGACTTACAGACCACAGCGCTTGCGTTGCCAGGTGGGGAGAGCGCTCTCGCAACACAAAATTCCTCAAACGTCGTTGAGATTGAATCAAACGTTCCACATCTCGATGAGCGAGATGATTTAGAGGAATACTCCGAAGATATCAAGAGAATCAGGCAAAACCTTATTTTTCTTGAGCCAGACAAGTCGCTAAAAAGCTCTACCGAAAAAGATGACGATAAAGACGAAGACGGCGAGGTCTTCTTCGGTGGCGTAAAAACCTTTCTTTGAAAGATATCTCACAAGCACATAGAAACCGTGAATCGCGCCGCTTTCGGCGTGGTACAGTACTCGGCATGCGTTTTCATTCGGGAATGCTCACGGCTGTGGCCGCCCTTATTCTCATGGGGTGTACATCCAAGTCAAAACGAGAACTCCACCCTTCTGAAGATGAAAAGGGTACCGATGGTACAAGTGAATCTTCCGGGAGCGTGGGGTCTCAAAACCTCTACTTTTCGGTTCCAGAAGATAGTCCCTCTGAGCCAGCGGCTCATGCAGATTTTCATCCGAGGGATACATTCGATTGGAGCAAGGCCATTCATGACCCTGGTGAAGAAAGGCCCAAGTACACTCGGAGTATGCAGAAGAAGACGCAGCTCATTCACGGAGCCGTTGTGAAGAAGCTCGGTGGCTCGAGCTCTGCATCTGATCTGATAAATCTTATTTCTCTTCGAGAGATTAGCCACCACGGTTCTCAGAGACCTTTTGATGGTAGGGGAATCGTCCATCGGCTCTCCGCCGACAAGGAAGGCGCCCTAGAGTCCTGGTATAAGGCTAGCGGCAGATACGCCAAAGAGAACCCTCTGTACAAGAACTCTAAGATATGGATGTCGTATGGACCGCAGGGCATGAATAGCCCGCTTTTCCTTCACATCTGGGATGTCGAGGGCGATCCAAGAATGCTCGGCGACACCGTGATCGCAGACTTAACATACCTGCGCGCCGCCAGAGGCAATCTGAGAAAGCTAAACAGCTCCAAGGGAATTCGGTGCTGGGATTACGATCAAGAGGGTCAATACCAAGAGCGGTATAACTCTAAGACAGGTGAGATTCGCCAGGTTCTTCGAGCGAAGGTGCGGCGCGATGAAGGTGGTAAGGTGGTCATGAGGAATGTCCCACCTTGCGGCCCTGACAGCTTCATGGACATTGACGGCGATGGCCGCGATGAGATTGTTCACAGGGACGAGCACGGTCGAGTCGTGGCTGGGCCGGACTACACATGCATCGCTCCAACATGGGAGTTTGTCCACAGAGCGACTTCCGGTGGTAAAGTTTGCCCCCCTTGGAGCAAGGATGCGGGGGCCCTTTGGTACATGGATCAATTTCGCCGCCGCGCAGAGCGCATCGGCCTAGATCCATACGAATTGGTCGCAGACAGAGATTTAGGCTCTGAGCCTACCGAAGATCAGTACCAGCTCTGGATGAGCATCTGGGACAGCGTCCTTGAGTCACTTGATGAAGAACCGATGGATTGGACTTCGGAAGAGCTTGTGCCAGATCAAGTAAACTGAAAGATGGGGGCTGGCTACGAGAATTCATGGCTGGCCCCCAAGGAGAAATAGAGTGCAGTACGAACTCCCCCCACTTCCATACGCGGAAAATTCTCTCGAGCCCCACCTTAGCGCGGAGTCTGTGCGTCGCCATCGTGAAAAGCATTGGGCAGGATACATAAAAAGCCTCAATGAGTTTTCAGATGTAAAGAGCGCCCCAGACGAAACCCCGCTCGAACATTTTGTCATTAGGGGAGCCAATTCCAGGAGGCCAAATCGAAACGGCTGGCTACCTCCTGGACCTGTTGACACACCGCTTTTCAACATGGCGGCACAGGTTTACAATCATGGATTTTTCGCTCACAGCCTATCTCCCAATGGTGGCGGCGATCCCGACGGGGAGATCTTGCGACTCATCAGGAAGCAGTACGACACTGTCGCATCTTTTAAGGAGCTCGTGAAAAGGGCTGGGCTAGATACATTTGGCTCAGGATGGGTGTGGATTGTCCTTGACGACGAACGCCTTGAGATCGTCAAGGGTCCAAACGCCGCGACGCCGTTTGTCTACGGAATGCGACCCCTTCTCACCATTGATGTTTGGGAGCACGCTTATTACCCTGACTACAAAGAGGATCGGGCATCATATCTAGATGCAGTTCTCAGTCATTTGATTAATTGGAAATTTGCGAACGAGAACATCGAGCGACCCCTTGAGGGGGACTATGACGAAGAAGATTGATCTTGATTTTACAGGGTGCCGAAGTCATCTTGTAGACGGTGCGCATCAAGTTCATCGTCCCGGGTCGTCCGAGGGGATACGTCACTACGACGTATAAGAGCAAGTTCAAGAGAGGCTTCGATAAGGCTGCGTACACGTCGTATCTAAAATACTCAGCCTACTGCAAGCACGTGAGGCGGTGCGCTCGGGCTGCGGGGGTACAACTACCTATCGTAGCCGACGCAGAAAATCCGATCGTCATAAAGACGACCGCGTATTTCAAAGACGGTGTTCACGCAGACCCAGAGAATATCAGGAAGGGCGTCGCGGATGCGCTTTGCTACAATGAGGGCGCCGGCAAAGACAAACGCAAGGGGAAGGATAAGTGGGCGGGAGGCTCTTTTCCCCCACCTAGATATGATCCAGAAAACCCTCGCGTCATCGTCATCATAAAGAGCTATATCCCTTCGCCAAAAGTCGCGGAGGAGATGGTTGTTCCATCAAAAAGAAAGAGGAAGAAAATAAGATGAAGTCACAGATTCTAACGCCAGACGGCAGAGCATTTGACCCTGAAACTCTGGAGACGCTCGGCCAGGAAAAGAAGATCGTCCGCATGTACGAGCTCAAGGTAAGCAAGATCAAGCTCAAGACAAGCGACAAGCCGAAGGATGCGCTCGATCGGGCGCTGATGCAGGTGCGTGAGTCCTACGGCCATATGGCGATGAACCAGATGGTATTGGACGGGGTTCCAAAGGACGAGGCCTACCTCAAGGCGCAGGCCGTCGTGGGTGACATCGCCAACCCCTTCCAATCCGAGCCGGCGGCTCGGGCCGTGTTCCTGGCCATGGCCGAAGAGCTCCATCACCTCCGAGGCGTCGTCGACCAGCTCTCGTCCAGGCTCGAGGCGCTAGACAGCAAGCAGCTTGAAGACGTCGAAGGTCTTCCGGAGGCCAAGTGAGATACGCGTACAATCCAGATGAGAACCATTTCCTCATACTGCTGATCGCCTTTAGTTTTATCTTCGTCCTAAATGCCTGGTCTAGCGGTGCTGAAGTTGCTCGACTTGAGGAAAAACTTATCGAGCAAGATGCGTATTGCGAAGAGATGGTAGACACGGTAAACGATTTGCATCGCAGGAACTTCATCGAAGATCGAGAGATGATTTCTGAAGAGCTCTGGATATGCGAGGAGACCCGCGACTATCTATTCGAGGAGATTGGGGAGGTAGAGAAATCTCTCGATTCATGCAACGATTTTATTTACGAGCGCCACCCTGAGATCTGGGAAGAGGATGTCAACGAGCTGCTGGGATACTCAGAGCCGCCATGCTAACTAGATTATCTTGTAAGGTGGTATAATGCCCTCACCACAACTGGCTGAGGATCAAGATGACGCGCAGGCAGGGAAGATTCGGAAGAAATCTGGCCAAGATCTCCTACAAGAGCAGAGTAGATCGGCCGACGTTTACAGCGAGGCCTAGACGCCTCAAGCCCCTCGTTGCCTCGAGGGGCTCCGCCCCCTCCCCAGCATCTCTATCTTCTCTTCCGGGCTCGCACCGTCCGCATCGCGCGAGTCCTAGCGCATCCATTACGCCGAAGATAGATCTGGATAACGCATTTGTGTATTACGATCCCGCTCGTGATACATCTAAAATGTTTCCAGATCTCGATCGTTTTGGCCCCACAATACTGGACTTGTGGACAGACATCCAGGGGGGCGTGAACTTTACAGCAGGAAACTTTCCTGTAGGCAAGAAGATAAAGATACTTGCGTCTTTTTACGCTGGGATTCACCTTGGAAATATGGAAGGGGAGGTCGATATTACGATCATCCACTCCGGAAAATCAAGGATGATAACCTTCTCCGACAGAGAGTTTTATGAGATTAGACTAATCAAGCTTCTCAGCATCCATAAGATTATGGATGCTAGCGGTAAGATATTCGAAGTATCCAGCCCAAATATCAAGGTGAGCGCCGCTCATAAAAAATACATGAGCGAAGAGTCTTTCGGAAAATACTTCCGATAAAGAACAGATCAAATATCCCTATCTATCTTCCTGTCAGCGAGCTCAATGAGATCCTCGATCTCATTGAGCTCCATCTGTATTTTACCCCTGTACTCCGAGCTGCTTAAATCGCCACCCTCGAACGGCTCATCATCAGAATTCATTTTTCGCCCTGCATTCGAATCGATTAACGGAGCCGAACCAAGGTCGATTAAAATCTCAGCGCCCTCGGACTCATCTGAACCCGTATCGTCGAATATATGTGCGGAACCGTATTCAGAACCCTCAGTCTCGCTTAAGTATTCGATCTCATTATAATAATGCTCGTCGCGAGCGCTATGTTCGCCATGATAGCTTTCCTCATAATGATCTTCATATTGATAAAAAGCAAAATAAACGAAGATGTATGCCGAGGAGATGGCTAACAGTGAAATCGCGATGTATTTAAGCTTATTATTCATCTGAGCCTAGATATGTCCTCTTTGATTTCGTTGACCCTGCTCAATATGGCTTTCAGTGTAGACTTTAACTCGGCACTATCTATCTCGCTATCCCTTTGCCTTTTGTCGAGATCTGCATATTTAGATTCTGATTTATCCAGATCCTTCCTTATATCTGAGTCTGAGCGCCTGAGCTCACCGAGCTCGTATCGCATCTGAACCATCTCAGTCTCAACCTTGATGATCCATCCGAAAGCGGCTATCAATCCAGCAGCCACGATAGATGTGGCAACCTTCCATATGTCGATCTGATAGATCAACGAATCTCCTCCACCCGTATCACACCGTTCACCACGTGGACCCGATACCTTTTTCTGCTCGTCTCTTCGCATAGTCTCTTGACCTGACTGACCTTCGAAACGCCATCCATAAATGCCTTATCGATAGCGTTTCCCCATATCGCAGAATGGACCCATATCGGAGACTGATTCAAATTGAACAGCTTTATGTTCAAGGGAGCCCCGAGAGTCTGTGCAGAAAAATACTGCCACTCTACAATTACAGGCTGATCCGGCCTATTGAAAACATCGCTGAGCAGTCCTACAGAGTTCTCATCTGGAAGTGGGTTCTCGATCGCCAGCTGAGGCTGACCGCCGACCGTTATCGAGGAGATCAGAAATCTCCTGTTTATACTTGGCTGATCTGCATCAATGCCAAAAAGATAGCAGCATACGGGATCAAAGTGAGGTGCGACGGTGGGGTTTACGTTGAGAGTCCCTCTTGACCTGCCCTCGACTCTGACGGCCTCACCGGTGAGTTGCCACCCGCAATACGAGGGCTGTCCGTAGCAGGCGGCCATGCTCTGAACGCCGCCTTGCCCCGGGTTGATAAAACCCCTTCCCCCCTGGCCTGTGGAGAAGCGTCTCACGCGTATGCGCTTAGCATGCTCTCGAGCTGACCGCTCCCCGCCATCTGCGCGAGCTCGGTGTATCCTCCAATGAAGTTCCCGTTGACGAAAACCTTCGGCACGGAACTCGATCCGGTTGCATCTGCGAGCTCGTGGGCCAGCTTGGGCTTGTCGCCCAGGTTGATGGCCTCAAACGGAACGCGCATGTGGCGTAAAACGCGCACAGCAGCCTTGCAGTAGGGGCACCCGTAGATGACGTAGATCTCGATAGGCTTCTTGGGCCGCATGCTTTTCATTTTACCACCTTTGGATATGGTGTAAGAAGGACTGATGTTGCCCCATCACCAGACCTCGCAGATCGTCATGTACACGACCTTTGGATGTGCCTCGTGCAAAGCACTGGGCCGGTACCTCGAGGAACACGGCGTCCCCTTCAGCGCCGTGAACCTCTCAGTACATCCCCATCTCTCAGCCCCACTCGTTTCCGAGACCGGGATGAGGATGGTTCCACAGGTTTTTTACCAGGGAAGATACATCGGAGGCTACAATGATGTTGTTAGCCTACATAGGCAGGGTATGATTTCCTGACAGATTTCCGACCTGCATCGTAAGCCTCGCACAGCAAGAGATATTCCAGAGGCTTAACGCTTCCTTGAAGCATCGACAGCACTGGCGTATGCCCCCGTTCTCCTGCGCTCCAGGCGAGGCGGGTAAGAGTGAACATCGGGTCGGTTGCCGCAGGATGAACCCCGGCATGCTCGACCCACCACTTAGTGAATTCGTGGGCCGTTGTCATGCTTTTATTCTTGCATGGCGATTCACATCAATCAATAGAAAAGACAATATTTTATCAATAAAAATATAGCTGAACATTTGAATATCACGACAATCCTGTCAAGGCTTCCCACCGAGGTTTTCACTTGCGCGATTTACGCGAAAAGAGACATCAATATCTTGACGGCGCGCCGCTCTCCAGATAACAAGAACATTGCCATGAAGAACTGCCCCGCAGCCAGAATCGCCGAGCTCGAGCTCGAACGAGAGATCGAAGTGAGCCTGCGCGGGTAGAAGTTGGACGCCCGCGCAGGTCTTGCGGGCGTCGTCCATGGGTTAGGATTTGAGGTTTTCACCCTCAAGAATCGGGTTCGAGTCCCGGCGCCCGCACTTTTTTTCCCGAAAGCTCTTGACGGGTCTGGGCGCGTCAGCTAATCATGGTCACATCATGTTTTCCGGGAACTACAGCATCGCCCTGACGCAGCCACAGCACGAAGTGCTGGCGGGCCGTCTGGCATTGCCGTATTCCCCCGGTCTCCTCCCGCGACGGCCGCGCCCCATGGGTGCCCGTCGACTGCGTAGCTAAGACGCAAGTTCGACGAGCGCTTTTGGGAGGCGCGGCAAGCTAAGCCGCTCAGCCCTTGCTTGCTTGCGGTGGTAGCTCAGCCCGGACAGAGCACACGTCTCCGAAGCGTGGGGACGGGGGTTCGAATCCCTCCCGCCGCACTAAGCCCTCGTAGCTCAGTGGAAGAGCGTACCGCTACGGACGGTAAGGTCGGGAGTTCAAATCTCTCCGGGGGTACTAAATTAAGATCGGGGTGTAGCTCAGCTTGGCTAGAGCGCCTGATTTGGGATCAGGAAGTCGCAGGTTCGAATCCTGTCACCCCGACCACGAGAAAGAGGAATACGATGAACGACGACTATTATTATTCACCAGAAGCGATCGCCACCATACCGGTGGGGTGTCATCTGGTGATGACGGCCGGCTGTAACCCGGCTGCGTTTCTCGCATGGGGGTTCGATTCCCTCCCCACCGACCAATTCCGTGAGTAAGCATCATGGAAAGAAACAATTTCGAAGAATTATTGAAGGCAAGATCTTGGGTACAAGCCCCGGCTTTATCCGGTGTTAGTTAACCGTGATATAGATGATAGTTTATATGGAATGCTGAGCAGCAGCCAGCTTGAGCCCGGGTGGCGGAATTGGCATACGCGCCAGACTTAGGATCTGGATTTTGCAGGTTCGACTCCTGTCCCGGGTACCAAATTATCTTCCAGCTCAGGTGGTGGAACGGTAGACACGGTTGGCTAAGGACCAGCTGCCCCCGCGGCGTGCGAGTTCGACTCTCGCCCTGAGCACCAAATTGAACATGCCCGCGTGGCGGAATGGAAGACGCGGCCGATTCAAGTCCGGCTGCCTTGCGGCGTGGAGGTTCGAGTCCTCCCGCGGGCACCGCAGAAAACCCGCGTCACCGATTTTGGATTTTAAGATCTAGCTATGGCTGCGGATTGTTTTCAACCACGAAGTACCCGGCGAAACTTGCTCCTCCAGATGGATTAACTATTCCCATCGCAACAATGAGGATGTTCCCGGGCGCGCCGTAGGTCCCGTTTGCCAGAAAGCTAAATCGAGTAAGGTTCGAATCATTTGGATTCGCGCCAGATGAAATATTTGTAATGCTGTAGGAAAATCCGTTAAGGCCATATGGAGTTCTATCTATAAGCCCTGAGCCGGGCTCAAGTGTCGACGTTTCAACATCTATTACTATTTCTGTTGCGTCGGGAGGCGAGAATCCCCACGGGCTACCCGGGGCCGCGCCTTGAACTCCGATGCCCGCTGGCTCAATTCCGCCAAATCCTCCGATAGCAGCAAGAACGTTTACTATCGGCGTTGGCTGAGGGTTTGAAGTGAAACTGAAAGGTCCAGGTATTGTTGCCGGGGTAAGACCACTGCCTCCTGATCCTGCTGAAAACGACGCAACTCGGACCCAGTTCCCGTCACCAATCGACTTCAAGATTACGGACTGAAGATTATCGATAAGGTTTATGGACGCCAATCCGTCGATGGATCCGCCTGGAGCAAGAACCGTGACCGAATTAATCGCTCCGGTCAAAGCCTTGATGTATACAATATTTCCCGGCAACCCTACACCAAGATACAGAGATACGCTAACCGGATTCGCAGAACTGTCGACAGCAATGAGGTCGTCATCCTGACGCAACGTGCCAGATGTCGAGACGATCCGAGCCCCCCGAGGTATCGCGCTATTAATGTTCGGCTGCCTGAACTGATCTGTCATTTTTCCACCGAGGCTTCGAGGCTAACTATACACTACAACCCGAGCGCTCAGCCAGGTAAATTATACAGGACTAAAACGGTCCACCTCTTACATATTTAAGGTAAGCCCACGGCCAAGCCTGGAAGGCGTAAAACGCGCGCGCTTGACACTTGGCCTGACCGCTGATAATAGTTGGCATGCACGAGTCATCGTGCCTCGCGCCATGAGAGAACTGAGCCAAACAGAGACGACCTCGAGCACCGCCCAAGCTGTGCAACAGGTTAATTTTGTCCAGGTGGGCAATACATCTCTGTAGGTCTTTTCCCGGCGCTTGAACACAACACGATCATCGCCGGGGGCCCTCTCTTCGAGAGCTATAACCTGTGCGAAGCGGTACAATTGCCTAAGGAGAAAATCTGATGGGTATCATCAAAATAGGCAAGAAGCACCGTGACATGATGAAGGATAACCGGGACCAGCTCTCTATTTTCAGGGCCTCACTCACCCCCGAGGAGATCATCTCGCACCTTGACGAATGGTACAGTCGCAACAAGATCAAATTCAGGGAGAAGCCGAATTTAAAGTCCTGGCCATTCAACATGACCACGGCTTACCGAAAAACACTTCGACTCTCATCTGGATGGAAGGATTTCTCCAGCGCAGCCAAAGCCGCAACGCTCGCGCACGAAAGAATTCACTACATGCAGCGCCGAAGGACTGGAGCTTTTGGGCTCAAGTACGTCATGGATGCGAGATTCCTGGTGGCAATGGAAACCCAGGCGTACCGAGAGGAGCTCAGAGCCTGGAGGTCGATGGGCGCGGGTAGATCTTTCCTCGACGACTTCGCCAGGGACCTGCCCGGCAGGCTGAAGAAGCACTACCCAACGGTTTCGACGCTAGATTACAGAGAGATGAGAAAGCACGTAAGAAAGGTCCTGAATGACGAGATAGAGAATCCGACTTGA
>Ga0209986_10001881_pt1 | contig 19780 bp, 19 predicted proteins | sample BlataG_FD_183168 | JGI IMG/M metagenome (GOLD analysis project Ga0209986, IMG submission 183168) | Deep subsurface microbial communities from Black Sea to uncover new lineages of life (NeLLi) - Black_00105 metaG (SPAdes) (version 2) | ecosystem: Environmental > Aquatic > Marine > Oceanic >... | reverse complement strand
TATCCCCAATGTATATCTGGCATAGCAAGAGAGTGTTTGACAATACCAGGGAGCGTAGCCACATTAACTACCTGTTGAAGGCTTTGATCATCTTTTATATTTGGCATTAACTCAGAGCTGGAAAAAATAAGGCCTGGCACCCTCATAGCACCAGTTTTAGGTATTAGGAAGCGCCATTCATCTATCTTTTTTATCTCAAAAGCCATAACTTGTAAACCGTTACGATTTAGGGATTGTGGATTGAGGAATTAAGGAATCATAATAACTTTAGTCACTTTCAACTTTAAGTACTTTAGGCACTTTAGCTCACTTTAGGTACTTAATCATTAAGTCTAAATATCAAACATAACTCGTGCCTCCCATCCATCATTGACTTGATCAACTGAAATCTGATGGTAGGTCACGGCCTTTATTTCTCTTTTGACCTGATGATGTTCCGGATCGTAACTGGTTAGCGTAAGGGCAGATTTCAGCTTGATCGGACTAATAAATTTAATCTCTATTGAATTTACTATTAATTTCTCACCTTCAAAGAGATAGAGGACCTCCCCGAGCCATCGTACCATAAGATCCGGAAAATCTTCACCCTTAAGGGAAACATCCTTAATAACTGTTTTCTTGCTGATATCACCCTCCACCATAAGATCAGTCATGGCCTGGGCTGCCCTGATAAAAAGATTTTTTTCATCTGTGCCTTGTACAATTATCCCCAGGTCCGCTGTATGATCAATAATCTGATAGGTCAAGGGAGTAAAATTCATAATCTTACGACCTTAATTTAGCCATAGTCTAAGGTTATATTAACTGAAAATATAGTTTTTTAAAAGAAAAAGTCAAAAAGTTAAAAATAATAGAAGATTCTGATTGGTATATCTAAGCTGTCATTTGCCAAAAACTCCTCTACCCTCACTGGACCCTTTAGGCCAGTGATTAACAAAAAAGTTTATCAAAGATTAAAACAGGCAGCCTGACAGGGGTTGCGTCCCCTATCAGCCCGGTAAAGGATGAACCACCAGAAACGTTTTGGGGACGGGCAAGGTTTATGCAATGTTTGTAAGAAAAAACCGGTATTGTAAGCAGGAGCTACGCGGTTAAAGAACTCTTCCTTAATAAAGAACATATGGTAATGTATGAGAAGGGTTCTCTCAAATTACTGGCTGATTCTATTAAAACACTTATCGACTATAAGCAATTGTCCGAAAAGATTGCTGAAAACGCAGATAAACTTTATATCCAGGAATTGATGCCGAAAAAGATTGTCTTCCCACTTATAGATATAATCAGTAATCCTCCGAATAGCTGACTCAAATATAGAAATCCAAGAGTTCAGTATCCCCTATTTTTTTCAACTGCAGTCTTAACCAAGACAATGAATCCGTTGATGTATTTCATAATATCGGATATGGAAGATATTGATTTGATAGATTTCACCAAGACCTTTGGCGCCAAGTAGTACATCCGCATCGCTTTTTTTTGGAGTGATTTAAGCTCCTCTTCAGTCCTTCCCTCAGGCACAAAGGGTAGCTGCCTATTAGCCCAACCACCCCAGGTGTTGTAGTGAGACCATCTGTAGTGCATTATCTTCCCTTCAGAATCCAGTTGTTTGAATATGGGTGTCCCAGGATAGGGTACCGTAATGGTGAATTGAGCCCACAACGGGTCGAGTTCCTTTGCGAATTGGATGGTTTCCATGCTTTCTTCAGCAGTTTCGGTCGGCAAACCAAGCATGAAAAAACCCCGAATAGTTATACCTAGCTTTTTTGTCAAAGCGAATGTTTCCATTACCTTCGTCTTTGTGGTATCCTTATGTATTAAGTCCAGTAACCGTTGTGAACCTGACTCCACGCCATAGCTTATTTGCCAGCAACCTGCATTTTTCATATATTTGAGCATGGATTCGGTAACGGTGTCAACTCTGCTCTCACACGTCCAGCGAATATCAAGCCCATGCTGAACTATCCCCTCGCAAAGTTCTTTAATGAACCTCTTGTTGATGGTGAGCGTGTCCGCCTCAAAGTTAACCTGATTTACATTATAGTCTTGTTTCAGCTCCCTAAGTTCTTCGATCACTCGGTCGACGCTATGGTGGCGGAAGGTCCTGCCAAACGGATGCGAGCAATACTGGCAGTCAAATGGACATCCCCTTGCCACTATTATAGTGGGACAGTGAGTTGGTATTTCTCCATCGAGAGCAGATGTCGCGTTGGCTTTGGTATAGAGTCCAAATCACTCTCAAACTTTCTAGGCGGATTTTTCACTATTTCCCTTCCCTTACGGTACACTAACCCATTTATTTTTTCGATTCTATTCTCTCCATCCAGATATTTTATAACATCAACAATCGTCTTTTCGCCCTCACCTACGCAAACAAAATCTATATCTGGTAACTCATTTAGTGTCCTCTCTGGCAGGGCCGTTGGATGCGGGCCACCCACAATGATTTTCACCCGATGGCATGATTCCTTGATTCGGCGGGTTAAATCCCTTATAACATCAAACATAGGTGTCAAAAATGTTATGCCCACCAGATGGAAGCTTCCATGACTGACCCTGTCTGCAACCTCATCTATCTGAAAACCCATCGCAGGAGCATCCAGGATCTCCACAGGGAGTTGGTTGGACTCTAAGCTGCCAGCTAGATAAGCCAATCCCATGGGCTCGGTCATGGCTCCAAACGACTTCAAACTACCGCCATACCGTTCCTCGAGTGAATAAGGAGGGTTAATCAATAGTGTCTTCAACATTTGGGTTTATCCCAATTGTAAGAGCTGATCAGCCAATAAGCCAGAAGGATAGAATTGAATATCTCCGAAAATGAGATTCAGGGTGCGATCATGGCTTATATGCCATTTACAAGGGATTTCATTTTCTGCATACAGCCAATAAATCAAAGCTTTTCATAGTCTCATTTACCACAAAAAAATCCTCTATGCTAAACCTGTTTCTAACAGGTACAGCCGTATTTTTGCCATATAACTTTTTTATGTTTTCCACAACCAAGTACCTAAGCCATTCCGGCATAAATCTATGGAGATAAAGGGGGTCCAACGCACTAATTTTTTTTATTTGACTTAGCCTATTCTTCTCATATTCAAAGATCTCTTGTCTTCCGGTTATTCCATAGACATCTATCTCAGAGAAACATGCACTAAGTGCTCTTTTAAGATCCAGAGTATCATATTCTCTCACATGAAACCTGTTCCATGGTCGCTGGCCTGGTTTCAATCTCAAAACCCTATTTGGGGTATGGACAAAAAACAGTCCGCCTGGTGATAAAACCCTATGTATTTCGGAGACAAACTCCCTTTCTTCCTTGATGTGCTCTATAACATGAACAGAAACAACAACGTCAAATACATCCTCTTTAAAAGGTAACCTATCACCCTCACAAGGGAGGAAAAAGCAATTCTTATTTGAATATTTTTTTTGACTTTTTTTTATCGAGGACTTTGATGCATCGACACCAACAACCAAATGTGAATCCGAAAGGTACTTCGCACCGTATCCCTCTCCACTACCTAAGTCCAGAACAAGACTTCCTTTTTTAATATTTTTTTTTACATAATCGTATGCAAACAGCAAACGATTAAATAAAAACCCAGAGCAACCAGTATTATCTGATTTATCCGGGCTAATCCGTTCACCTGTACTGAAAATGTGACTCCTTTTCATTTGATAACACCCATACTCAAAAATAGATCTATTCTTTTTTGATAGGAATTATTACTCCCATTCCTTTTTTTATATATAAGGGTCCCTATTCTTAGTTGTTGAAGTAATTACTCCTCACATGAAAGTTTATGCTGACATCCCTTTACCATTTCCTTTCTTACGAGGACTGTACCGTAGACCAATGAGTATAATCACAACGGTTGCAATGGAAATTACCCTCATCATGAGAACGGCGGTTCCGGCTACCGTTGCTGTAACTCCACCCCTCTCTAGCACCAATGCCCACGTCACATCTCGCACCCCAAGCCCCCCGGGAATAAGGGTTATCAACCCGAAAATGAAACCTGTTGCCAGAGCCTGAATCGCTCTCCAGACATTCAAAACCCCAAATTCAACCCCAAAGCCACTGAGTAATATTGAGAGACTAACGCCTGCTGTAAACCATATTCCCATGGTTATCAGCAAGTTAAATATACCTCGGTATGAACCAATTGATCGATGTAACACCATAACGAATTCACTCCACCAGGGATATCTTCTTAAAATGATTGGGCTCCCAGCGATGAGCAAAGCAAAGCAAGCTATTGTCGCGCCAAATTGATAACTCATACCAAGCTTTAAAACATCCTTCGAAAGATAAATCCCTGCAACTGCACCTGTAAGTAAAACATCAAATAGAACCTCGAGTATCACCGTGGCAACTGATCGAGGGACGGCCACATTCTTTTCACCCAGGAGACTTATTTTTGCCCCAGCTCCTGCCCCCTGAATCATCGAGGCATAGTTTAAAAGAAATGCTGTCAAATATATTTCTGCTGCCTCGCGGTAGGATCCCTCAATTCTTGAAAATCTTCGAAATCTCAAGGTACCTAGCGCTAAATTGATGCTCCAGAATACAACTGCCCCGATTGCAAAGAAAGGGGGGATCGATGATACAGTGTGGACTAATCTTCCAGGCCCCACTCTCCACACAAGGTAACCCAACAGGAGACACCCGGCCACTATGGAGATGGGCCTGAAAACCTTATTTACGCTTTTCCACAACAATTTTTTCCAGCTCTGCCATAAGTTCCCGTCCAATTGCCGCTGGGGTAAACCTTTCCCGGAAAGTCTTCGCCCCACCAAGACCTATATTTGTTGCCAGCTGATTATCATCTAACAAAACCCGTATGGCCCTTGCCAAGGCCTGTGGATTGTTAAGCGGAACAAGATATGCGTTATCACCATGACGCAACGCCTCTGTGGCAGCGGGTGTTTCTCCTGTTATAAGTGGTTTTGCCATTGCCAACGCCGGAAATACCTTGCAAGGGATAACTCTGTGGGCCTTTTCCCCTGTACCAAAAATTCCCAGACAGATAGAAGCCACCCCAACCCTGTCCGCTATGCTGTAACTATCCAGCCACTTGGTTTCAAACCGGACATTTCTCAAACCAAGTTCATCTGCCAATCTTCTGACCTTCGGATATTCTGGACCATTCCCGATAAGCTCTATGACTACATTCTTATCCTCTAAGAGTTTGGCTGCCCTGATAATTGTATCGACACCGTGCAGACGTAGGTATGTGCCAAAATAGAGCAGCATTGGAGGCTCAAGAGGTGGATCCTTTCTGGGGGTGAAGGTATCCTCGTCCACACCAACAAAGACCCTTATGAATTTACTCCGAGAAAGACATGCACTCCTAGCATAGTAAACGATATGCTCATCAGTATCAAGTAATACTCGGTCTGCCAGGAGAGCGGCCCTTCTATCCAGCCATTTCAAAACTCTGTCCCAGAGCCCTCCGGCTCTGAATAATCCCCTATCCTCAACGAGCGCCTCTCGCAAGCTGAGGAAGGCATCAAATACAAGCGGCCGCCGCCCGTTCAAAAGGCGGGCGAGAAATATATCAAGATGACCAGTGTAACCCACGATCATCACATCATAATCCCGATTCATCCGGAGAAACCGAAATGTAAGCCTGATCCAAGCCAAGGTCAGTGAGAGGAGGGAAAACACGAAGGTTGGAAGCTTTGAGACAAGACGGTTTTTATCTTTAGGGTCACGCCACAAAGGTACGTGACATTCCTCTACCCTTGCTCCAGAGGCGCGTAGCCCCTTGATAATGACACAATTGCGGGGGTAACCAGGACCAATCGAGTATGTACCAAAATAGAGTATTTTCATTTATCAATGAACACTCAACCTCTGCCATAATCCAAGAAATGGTTTGCAGAAAGAGCATTGTTGAGGAAGTATCTAGATAAATTTATCACCTTCACTCCTTTCAAACCTCATCTGGCAAATCTGGTCTGAAATGAGGCCCATCATAAATATCAGGATAGATGTCGTGAATAGAAGTGCACTCATATTTGTAAAACGGTGCCATGCAAAGAATGTATAGGCATAATACCCTAGCCCTAGGCAAAACATCATAAAACTGATGGGAAGAAATACCCTTAAGGGAGAGTAAAGGGCGCATATCTTCGTTATGATCATAAAAAACCTTATTCCGTCTCGGAATATTCTTATCTTGCTCCTTCCCTTTTCTCGCTTTTGAGTATTGATAGCAATATATTTTACACTCCTCCCGCTTCTTAAAGCACCCAACGTCAAAGTAGTAGGGTAAGAATAGGTGTTGGGAAGAAGGTATAGGAAATTATGAGCGATATCTGATTTTACAGCACGAAATCCGGAAGTGAGGTCCTTAATGGGGAATTTCGCAACATACGAAGCCAGCCAATTGTATATTCTGTTGGCCAGTGCCCGTCCCCACGAGGCTTGATGGCCCTTTAATCTAGCGCCTACGACCATATCGTTATCAGGGAAGTATTGAAGCATTTTTTCTATATCCTCAGGATCATGCTGACCATCTCCGTCCATAAATACCAAAATTTTACCTGAGGCAAACCTTATACCACTTTTTACAGCGGCACCATTTCCAATGTTATACGGGTGACTATACACAAGGGCGCCGGCATCTTTTGCAACTGCGGCTGTATCATCCGTTGAGCCATCATTAATAACAATGATCTCAAAATCAGGGTAAAGGTCTATGATCTTAGTAACAACATCCCCTATGGTTTGAGCCTCATTGTATGCAGGGATGATTATTGATATTTCGGTTTTGCTCATTTACGAAACCTTTCGCTGTCTTTTTTGAAACCCATAAGTCTTTTTATGAACAGTATTCTTACCTCCCTCCCCCGTAGCACAAAGGCTCAAACAAATAACACTCCCCCAGTCGAATAATATTTCCACAACTTTCTGCCCTTGATCTTATGAGACAATGGTGTGATCTATTCATCTCAAATGTAGCGTGCATTTGAGCCATTACAACTTTATGGTTGCCAGCCTATGAGAAAGAATTTATAGATAAATAGAATGAAATCAATTATCTATTTGGGAGATATCTTTATGCCAATTCTTACCCTCTCCCAATAAAGATGTCAATCTCATAAATCACAAGAGGCAAAGTGTTCATTGCCTGTTCAATGCCTAAGGAGCATGATACTGTCCTGTGAAATCTGATGAAATAGCAAGGTATTGCTTTTATCTTATTGTGCTAGCTGGCCTTGTCCTCAGGGCCATATTCATCGGTAGAGAAAGTCTTTGGCCAGACGAAGCACTTTATATGTATATTAGCCAAAATTTGCTCTCAAATCCTCTCGCCCTTCATGACCAAACTGGAAAACTTTTTTTTGAAAATCCTCCTCTTTTTACGTATATGCTCTCTTTTTTATTTAGAGTTCTGGGTATTGTATCTACACAAGTGGCCCGTTCTTTCAACACAATAATTGGGAGTGGTACAATTGTATTGGTATATTTTATCGGTAGATATCTCTATGGAAGATCAGTAGGTCTCCTTTCTGCCGCGCTACTGTCTCTAAACCCCCTTCATTGGTGGATCAGCACACGCATATTGACCGATGTGCCACTTACATTTTTTATATATCTCTCCCTCTTCATGCTAATAAGAAATAAAAAGGGTAAATTTTTTATATTTTCCTTCGCCAGCGTCGCAACGAAATACCCAGCTGCACCGCTTTTTTTTGTACCCATTCTGAATAATGTTCGTTTAAAAAAGTCCCCGTGGCTCTGGATGAATCTCTATTTATTGGGATTGGGATTGACTATCTTCTTTGTTGCTCTTAATGTGAAAACAGAAATCCCATGGCTAGACTTTTTGCTCGCGTCTTTTAGATTCCCCGACTTAAAACAGATATACCAGGAAACGTTTTACTTTTTGAGTAGCATCGTCTGCTTTTTTTTCTTCATTGGTCTTGCATCAGCCCTGAGAAAAAGAGATTTTTCTCCGCTCCTGATATGGGTTATTCTGTTCGGAACAGCACGGTTTTTTTTACCCTGGCAGGCCTTCAGAATGTCACGGTACACCCTGCCCCTTTATCCCGGTGTGATCATACTCGCTGCTTATGGAGGTATCACAAGCTTTTCTTTCCTCAGAAAAAGATTACCTGAAAGAACATTCTTCATCTCTATGGCCTTTGGTTCGATCCTACTGTATACATTGTTTATTTTCTTTTTAAGAGGATATGCGGTTACCGATATTAACAGCAGAACTTTTGTGGGTTTTGAGCATGTCAAACATTTCTTTAAAAATGAGTCTTCTGATTTAGCAATCTTGACCTCTTCCCCGAGGCAGGTAAAATACATGGCACCCCACCTTCCGGTCTATGATCTTTCGGGAAATCTTACTCCTGAACAGGCTAGAACCTTGATAAAAGAGAAACTAATAGACTATATTTTGATTGACAGGTGGTCGCCACACCAACCAAAATGGGCCCCACAATACTTTTTGTCTGATAACCGCTATCATCCGGTTCTTCAGACTAAAAACCTTTGTATTCTTGCAGTGCGGGCTAAGCTACAAAAGAGCAATTGATCTTCAAAACCCCCGGATAGCATATGCTTCCCCGATCAGCTTCTGATATTGATCATCCCATACTTGATTTCCAGCTTTCCGTTCTTCCCTTATTTGCTTCAATACTTTAAGTGAATATATCTATACACATATCTGATTTGATTAAAGGTCACAGATTTTCTAATCGATACAGACCATATCCCCATTTGAAGTAAAGCAATCTAACATGCTTTTTAAAAAAATCTTCTAATATCTCTTGATCTTTTTGGGAGAAATTACTTTTTATCCATTTCTTAAAAATCTTATTATGAATGATTAGATGAGTAATATCCATATTTTTGAGCCCCAGCAATACTTTATGAGAGCTTTTGGAACTTCTCACAAGTTGACGGAGCATACTTGCATTATTGTTCATATCAAAAACATACTCTCTATCACAGTAATATCCTCTGTTGCCCATAAAAAGAAATAATATCCTGGTATCTTCAGGAAGATTCTCGTTTATATATCTCAGAGTCGGATATTCCAAACGGTATTTTTCTATGTACTCATCACGAGTCAAGGCACCATCAAGATAATTAAGAGGATCAACATATTTATATTGACCAAACAAATATTCGGCGTTCAGCCAAAGCGAAAAGAATAGTGCAAACATAATAACAGCCAGCCCAATCTTTCCTAACGATTGAGGCTGTATTTTTCTTACCTCTTCAACCATTTTTCTTACGCCAAAGATAGATAATATAACTAGTGGAGGAATAATCGGAGAGATATACCGTATTCTTAGGCTACTACTGAAAAGGGCAAAGGCAAAAAACAAGACCACATAGGCTATCATGATCTTTTTCTCGTTCCTGATAATTGCAGGATCTCTTTTTATTCCATAAAAGGCAAAGAATGGGAGGAAAAAAAGAAAGGGATTAAGTCTTCCATCAAAATATTGTGGACTTCCGTCTTGCCCTTGAAAGAAAACCCTTAACGGCAAAAGCGCCATTTGCCACCAGGTCTCATGATAGACCAATTTTCTATAGGGAAAAAGGCCGATGATTTGGTTATTAATAGCATTGCGTGGATTAAACCAGTGATCATAGAGGGGATATATAGGGTTGTTTGTCCAGCCATAATCTCTTATCATCCAGGGAGAAAAGAAGAGGAGGGCTACAAATAAAAAAAGGATCCCATATCCAGCAGCCGTTAAAAAACGAGATTTATTCCCTTGCATGTATCTTGAATAAAGAAAAGGTACAAAAAATGTTAAGATGAAAAAAGCAATTAGTCCATTATATTTTGTTCCCATTGTCAGACCACAGAAAGTGGCAGATAGTAATAATACTTTTAAGGAAAAACCCCTTTCGATCCACTTGAGCAATAATAAAAGTGATGCTGTAGAAAAAAATATCAGTCCTAAATCAACGTAAACTGTTATAGAAAGTTTAATAATAATAGGGATAGAAAGGAAAAAGATAATTCCAAGCAACGCATAAATAACATTGATTCGACGCTTGAGATAATCGAACATGAAGGCGGCTGTGAGCAAGGCAAAACTAAAATGGATGAATTTGGGAACGATGTCATTGCTAAAATAAAGAGGAATTAAATAAAGAAGATCTAAATTCATCGGATAATATGAGAATGGCATGAATGGGATTTCATACATACCGCCATGCTTGAGGTAAAGTTTGGGTACAGCCAAGTGGTGAACAAGCGCGTCTTTACTGACAGGCGGAACGCAAGAGAGAATCATTATTGAGACAATTAAGACCACCACAAGTGTTATAATCAATACCTTTATGCACCACATACCAGCAGGCTTTTCCGCTATCATTGATTGAGATGATTTCAAGTTACTTCCCATTAATGAAAGATCCGCACCACTCTCAATACCAAGGAGATGTATAATACATTAAATAAATAAGTTGTCAAAATACATGAAATGTAATATTTGATCTATGTGTTTCTATGCATTATGCTTCCTTAATACCCATCAAGTAAAGATATGCAACAGGTATATCAATCAATCGAATCGTATAACGAACTATCTATCTCGTACTGCCGTAAGGTGATTTTTGCTATCGTTGCCTTAGCCGCAATAATTTTTATTATATATGGAAACTCATTTGACTGTTCATGGCATTTTGACGACGAACCGAACATTACGGATAATCCCAATCTGCATCTCAAAGAAATAACATGGGAAAATGTAAAACGAACGCTCTTTTCTGATCGCAACGATCCTAATGTTCTTTATAGACCTGTAGCCTGTATCAGTTTTGGTTTGAATCATTATTTTGGAGAGCTTGATGTATTTTGTTACCATCTGGTCAATATATTCATTCACCTTATTTCGTCTATCTTCCTTTTTCTCTTCATCTATCATACACTAAATCTCCCATCATTAAAGACAAAATATATTACGCACTCTTACTCCATAGCCCTTTTATCCACCATTCTCTGGGCCATAAATCCAATTCAGACGCAAGCTATAACCTATATCGTCCAAAGGATGACTAGTCTGGCCGGCATGTTCTACATTATGAGCATGTATTCTTATCTAAGAGCCAGGAAAGCCGAAGTAAGGCATGATAAAATACTCTTTTTTATCTTTTGTATTTTATCTTTTGTATTGGCTTTGGGCTCAAAAGAAAACGCTGCTATGCTCCCTTTAAGCATTTTCATCTATGAAATTCTTCTCCTTCAGGAAATAACAGTGAAAAACATCAGAAAAAACTTGAATGTTTTTTTCATTGTTACAGGGGCGATTCTGATATTAGGATTTACATATTTATATATTCAGGACGGAAATATCTTTTCATTTTTGAATGGCTATGAAAAGAGACCATTTACCCTGACGGAGAGGTTGTTAACTGGACCAAGGATTATTATTTTTTATATTTTACTTTTATTGTATCCTGTCCCCAACAGATTAAGTATATCCCACTCCTTTCAAACCTCGACCTCACTCCTAGATCCTATATCAACTGTTCTCTCCATTTTCCTTATTGCAGGGGCTATTGTTTATGCGATCTATTCAGCAAGAAAACGTCCCTTACTATCATTCTGTATTCTCTTCTTTTTTATAAACCATGCAATAGAATCTACTATTTTCCCCCTTGAACTGATATTCGAACATCGAAACTACATCCCTTCCATGCTCTTTTTCGTGCCTATTGTCATTGGGTTTTTTTATCTCTTCAACTATTATTCGGTAAAAAAGCCAATGCAATATATTCTGTTAAGTTTCGTTTTGTTCTTTTTAATAGGGTTGGGTCATTCCACATTTATAAGAAATTTTACCTGGAAAAATGAGAAAAGCCTCTGGATTGATGCCATTGAAAAATCCCCGAATCTTTACCGGCCCCACCATAACCTTGGGAGATATTATGATGATCATGGATACAAAGAGGAAGCCATTTCTGAATATAAAAAGGCATTGGAAAAACCGATCTACAGTCGAAAAAATGAAATTTTTGTGACCTATTACAACCTCGGAAGGATATATGCTCACATCAAAGATTATAAAAAGGCTCTATCCTTCTATCACAAGGCATTAGTACTAAATTCTGACCATGCTCCCAGTTACAACAATATCGCCAGTATAATGGAACGGCAAGGAAAGCCTAAACTCACTCATAACTACCTGATTAAAGCAATTAAACTTGATCCAAGTAGTTCCGAAATTAACTACAATCTCGGGATACATTATTTAAAAGATAGGCAACCAGACATGGCTATTTTTCACCTGAATAAGTCGACAAAAAAAAGAGAGCTAAGGAATGAAGTATTTTTATATCTTGGAATCGCTTACAAACAAAAGGGACAGCTTGGCAGGGCAGTGACATATTTTAAGGACGCCCTTAAGGAAAATCCTCGAAACATAAAGCCTCATCTTCATCTGGCAGAAACATTTTATAGGGCATATGACTATAAACAGGCCAAACAAGAAGCGGAACTGTCTATTGACCTGATACAGGACAAAGATACATTCTCTAAGATCTTACATGATATCCTAAGAAATGATCGATCAAATACTATACATCCTTCTGCAAGGATCATTATACCCATAATGCGTGATGCGTGCCTTGGTAAATCAAAGACTTTAAAGGAATGGAGCGAATTACTCTCTCAAAAGGATTTATGGCTAAAAGAGGAACATACGAAATGACCAGAAGCTGGTATTTTCTTCTTCGTGTAAGCAGGTTTTAGAATTTACTTATGGAACCGCCTGGACCACGGACGATAAAGCTCGCATCTCCAGAAGAATGCCATGTCTTCATGCTATAAGATTCATCGCTCGCAGCAACTATATCAAATGTTACATTTTCAGACAAATAAAGCCTGTAAGTAGCACCAGTTAGTGTAGCTTCGGTACTACAATATATCGAGTTATCCACAAAACAGGCCTCCTGAGCAGTGGCGGCATTCCTAAGGTCCGACTGTGCCGCAGAGTTATAGGACCTGGTCCTGTAGGCGGAGAATTGAGGAATAGCGATAGCCGCCAGAATACCTATGATCGCAATAACGATCATCAACTCAATCAGCGTAAAACCTTCTCTGTCTTTTTTGGTCATCTTTTTTAAGGAAAAACCTTTACAGTTGAAAGGGGAATAAAGGGATAATGAATAAATATAGATATACCCGGGAGGAGGTGTTAATCTCTACTCCCGGGCAATTGCTTTTAATAGCCACTAATAGAACCACCTGGACCTCTAATGATATAACTTAGGTTTCCAGCAGGGTGGTGTGTCTTCATAACATAAGTCTTATCGAGAGCAGAAGTTATAGTGAATACTACCTTATCAGACAAATACAGTCCATAAGTAGAGCCAGTTAGTGTAGCTTCGGTACCACAATATGTCGATTCGTCAACATAATAGGCCTCCTGGGCGGTAGCGGCATTTCTCAGATCCGACTGTGCTGAAGAGTTATAAGACCTGGTTCTATAGGCAGAAAACTGAGGTATAGCTATAGCTGCCAGAATACCTATGATCGCAATAACGATCATCAACTCAATCAGCGTAAAACCCTTTTCATTTTTATTAATTAATTTTGTTAACATTTTCAGTCTCCTTTATTTTATTAATATGATTAAAGATTACACAGCACATTAAACTTATACTTGGAAAAAAATCACCCCCTTTCCACATTAACATTACAGTTTTGGGATATTATTGAGCAAATAGCATGCCATAAAATAGGATATTATACCTTTATTATAAAATTTCTTTTATTTACGGAGAGTTAGGCGCTGACTTTTTTCTTAATCATTCTCATATATCCTATTTTTAAATACCTGTTTTTATTCACCACTGACAATTTTTGTAATATATATGTCAATTTTTGTCAAAACCTTCTATGAGTTATTTAAGATATTTTCACGTTGTGCCTCACACCTTATGCCTTGAGCCTATCTCCTTTCAAAAAATAAGAGGTCTCATCAGATAAGGCTTGGAGCCCTAGCTTATCCAATCTATATCTTAAAGATCGCATATTGATACCAACAAGCTCAGCCGTCTTTCTTTTCGATCCTTGAGCCATTTCCATGGCCTTGAGGATATAATCCCTTTCTATATCAGCCATGACTGTATCAAGCTCAATTCCATCAGGGCCTATGTCAGTGCGGCGCCTATCTTCTTTTATTCTAACCTTCTTAAAATTAGAAAGTGTCAGGCTCTGAGGCAAAACAATATTGGATGTCTCCAGTGCCACACTCCGCTCAATTATATTCTCTAACTCCCTTACATTACCTGGAAAAGGGTATTTGCTTAATATGTCCATTGCATAGGTAGATACTTTGTTTATATCCTTATCTAATTCCCTGGAGTATTTCACCAAAAAGTGGTGAGCTAGATGAGGCAAATCTCCCTCTCTTTCTCGTAAAGGTGGTACGGGAATCTCAATAACATTCACTCGAAAGAAAAGATCCTCCCTAAAACCTCCTGTCATTACCTCCTGTTCAAGGCTCTTATTTGTAGCAGATATGAATCTTACATCTACCGCTCTCTCCTGAGTTTCCCCAATCCTAGTAAACGTTTTTTCTTGAATTACCCTCAGAAGCTTAACCTGAATGGCTGGGGTTAACTCACCTATCTCGTCAAAAAATACTGTTCCCTTGTCTGCTGCTTCAAAAAGACCAGCCTTATCTGTACTTGCGCCGGTAAATGCACCCTTCTTATAACCAAAAAGCTCACTTTCAATTAATGTCTCAGGAATCCCCGCACAGTTAATAACAACAAAGGGCTTATCACTCCTCAGACTCTGTTCATGTATAGCCCTCGCTACAAGCTCCTTGCCTGTACCGGATTCCCCAGAAATAAGTATGTTTGTCTTTGTGGTGGCAACCCTTATGATCAGGCCATAAATCCTCTTCATTTGAGGGCTCTCACCGATTAAACAACCAAAATGGTATCCTTTCTGTAAATGATCCTCATCCTCAACCCTTGAAACAGTCTTTTTATGAAGGGCATCTCGAACAATCTTTTTAAATTCGCCAACCTCAAAGGGTTTGGGGATATAATCGTAAGCCCCGTCCTTCATGGCATCAACAGCTGTCTCTGCTGTGGCAAATGCCGATATAATTATCACCGGGGTTTCTGAATTAACCTCTTTTGCCTTTCTCAGCACCCCTAAACCATCTACAGCATCCATACGAATATCAGTGATAATCAAATCAAATGTTTCTCTACCAAGAATACTACAGGCCTCCTCACCATTAGATGCACAACGTACAGTGTAGCCTTCCTTGGCTAATAAAATCTCAAGGAATTCCCTCATGCTTAATTCATCATCAACTACCAAGATTGAGTTCATTGTCGCTTTGTCATTGGTCATTTATCATGTGTCATATTTCATTGTTAACTATCAGGATTGAGTTCAGTAGAGTTCCACACAATCCTTCCTCCAACCATAGTAAGTATGGCCTTACCTTTCATTTTCCAGCCAATAAAAGGTGAATTATGGCTTTTTGATTGAAAGCTGTCTTTCTGTAGCACATATTCATTGTTTGTATCTATTACTGTTAAATCTGCCTCTTTTCCCTCCTCAAGGGTGCCACCTTTTATGCTAAGAATAGAGGCAGGGTTGTAGGAAAGTTTTTCTATGGCTGTAGTGAGGTCCATCACCCCTTCCCTTACTAATGCTAAGGTAAGTGGTAAAGCCGTCTCCAGGCCTATTATTCCAAATGCTGCCTTATCAAACTCTATATCTTTCTCAATAGGGCTGTGAGGGGCATGATCTGTTGCAATAACATCTATTACGCCATCAGAAAGTCCCCGTTTTATGGCCTCTACATCCTTGGGTTCCCTCAATGGAGGATACATCTTGGCATTAGTATCAAAGCCAATAACAGCTGTGTGGTCAAGACTAAAATAATGTGGAGCTGTCTCAGCTGTAATAGGAATTCCTTGCTCTTTGGCTTGTCTAATAAATTCAACCGATCCTTCGGTACTCACATGGGCAATATGAACAGGATATCCCGTTAACTTTGCTAAAAGTATCTCCCTTACCACCATTATCTCCTCTGATGCCGCTGGAATCCCCTGTAAACCAAGTTTGGTAGAGATGGTACCCTCATGCATAATACCATTATTTGACAGATCAAGATCTTGACAATGTGAAATAACCGGCAAACGAAAAAACCATGCGTATTCTATTGCCCTCCTCATGAGTTCACTGCTGGTTACTGGCCTCCCATCATCAGATACCGCCACAGCGCCTGCCTGTTTAAGGTCGCCAAATTCAGTTAATGCCTCGCTCCTCGAACCCATGCTTATAGCTGCAATGGGATAAACTCTTATCAAGTTAGCCTTTCGCGCCCTCTCCAATATAAATTCTGTAACAGATCGTGAATCATTGATCGGGCGTGTATTCGGCATACAAGCCACAGCAGTAAATCCTCCTGCAGCCGCTGCGTGGCTTCCAGTGGCAATTGTTTCTTTGTACTCCTCACCTGGCTCCCTGAAATGGACATGCATATCAATGAGACCAGGAGTGATTATCATTCCAGATGCATCGATTATCTTTACATCCACAGTATTAGGAGGATTAAATTTTCCTGGGGGAAGAATGCTTTCAATCTTTCCTTTTTTTATAACAATATCCAGTTTCTTCTTTGTTTCAGAACGAGGATCTACTAATTCTCCGTCCTTAATCCAGGTTATCACCCTTACCTCCTCCAATTAATAGGTAAAGAAGGGCCATTCTTATGGCTACACCATTGCTCACCTGATCAAGGATCACAGAAAAGGGACCATCAGCCAAGTCTCCTGTTATCTCAACACCCCTGTTGATAGGCCCTGGATGCATTATGATGACATCCTTTTTTGCCCTTTTGATGAGCTGCCTATTTAATCCAAAAAAAACAGAATACTCTCTCAGGCTCGGAAATAGGACCTTATCTTGCCTTTCGAGTTGAATCCGCAACAGCATGATAACATCTTGATTTTTTAATGCCTTTACTGGATCTACAATTACTTTTACCCCTAATGATTCTGCATTAACTGGAATCATGGTAGGAGGGCCCGATATTGTCACTTCGGCACCCATTTTCCTTAGGCCTATTATATCAGATCTTGCTACCCTGCTGTGAGCTATATCGCCAATGATAACGACACGTAATCCCTTTATTCTGCCCTTCTTTTTTCTAATAGTAAATAAATCAAGCAATGCCTGGGTGGGATGCTCATGCGTTCCATCTCCTGCATTTATTACCCCTGCATTCACATATCGAGCTAAAAGATGCGGGGCACCACTGGAAGAATGTCTAAGGACAATAATATCTGGATTCATTGCCTGAAGGTTTCGAGCTGTATCAATGAGTGTCTCTCCCTTTACCATGCTGCTGTCGGTGGCTGAAAGGCTTAATGTGTCTGCGCTGAGTCTTTTAGCAGCCATTTCAAACGATGCCTTTGTTCGAGTGCTTGGTTCATAAAAAAAATTTACAATGCTTTTACCCCTCAATGTTGGGACCTTTTTTATATCTCTGGATGAGATCTCCATCAATGAATCAGCAGTATCCAAAATAAGATTTATATCTCCTATTGATAATTGATCCATTCCCAATAGATCTTTATGATTAAATCTATACATTTATATAAAAGTGCCTAAAGCCTGCCCCGGCGCGACGTGCTTAAATCAAACTATTAAAATTATAGGCCAGGCCTGCCCGCCACCTGCCCACCGTCTGGCAGGCGGGTCTGGGCCAGTGTTAGCTAAAGTTAAAAGTGCCTAAAGTTAAAGAGGATCTGTTGTCCTTTGTACCGCAATGATTATCGTTTTGACAAAGTACAACTGACAACAAACTAATGGCTATTGTTTAAAAAAAGCCTCCTTCCTAATAAATCAGAAAGGAGGCTTTTTTTAAACAAAACATTAAATATTCTTTTGAGCTTCAATCTTTTCTCTTTTCTGCTCAACATTTTCTATTTATGGTTTCTCTACCTTCTCCTTTTCATCTTCAGGAACCTTCATTTTTCTTTTAGAGGTGACCTTTTTATCTGAAATCTTCTCGGAAATCTTTTTTTCACCCTTTACACTTTTTTTGGTTGTTTTTCCTGGCTTCTTCTCCTCATGTGCCAGCAATAGTTGGATAATTGCTAAAGGTGCATTATCACCACTTCTACGGCCTGTCTTTAAAATCCTGATATAACCACCCTGGTGTTCTAAAAGACGATCTTTTATTTGATCAAATAATTTATGGGCAACAGATTTATCCATAATATAGGAAAGTGCCTGACGTCTTGCATGAAGATCCCCTCTTTTGGCTAAGGTAATCATTCTCTCAGCAATAGGCCGTAACGCCTTTGCTTTTGCATGTGTTGTTGAAATCTCCTCATGCTGGAAAAGAGAAGTGACCAAGTTTCTTAAAACAGCTCTTCGATGACCTGAGTCACGGCCCAATTTTTTCCCTGCCTTTCTGTGTCTCATTGATCCTGATCCTCTTTCTTCTCTACCCCTTCTCCCTCTTCTTCCTCCTTTTGGGGAAAGGGGAAATCTTCCAGCTCCATGCCAAACTGCAGATCCATTTCCTCCAGGATTCCCTTTATCTCATTCAGGGACTTTCTCCCAAAATTCTTGGTCTTTAGCATTTCACTTTCTGTTTTCTGAACCAACTCGTAAATGTGCTTTATATCAGCATTCTTGAGGCAATTAGATGAGCGCACAGAAAGTTCGAGCTCGCTTACAGACCTAAAGAGATTTTCATTTATCTTCTCTTCCTCTTCTTTTTCTTCTTTTTCTACTTCTTCCTCTTCTTCCTCAAAATTGATAAAAAGAGTAACCTGTTCCTTTAAAATTTTTGCAGCAAAAGCTAATGCATCTTGCGGGATCGCCGTTCCGTCTGTCCAGATCTCTAAGGTCAACTTATCATAATCAGTCCTCTGCCCGACCCTTGCATTACCAACTACATACGTAACCTTCCTGATTGGCGAAAAAAGAGCATCGATAAATATTACGCCGATTGATTGATCTTCTGTTACATTCTTTTCTGCAGGAACATAACCCCGCCCGGTTTTAACCAACATTTCTGCATGTAAAACAGCGTCTTTATTGAGGGTGGCTAAATGTTGATCTGGATTCATTACCTCCACTTTTCCGTCACATATGATATCGCCAGCTGTTACTACCTTTCCCCCCTTATTATCCAGAAAGATTTTAATTTCTTCTTCCTCATCTATAACATTAAGGTTTACTCCCTTTAAATTTAAGATAATTTCAGTTACATCTTCTTTTATCCCAGGAATAGTGGTAAACTCGTGAGGTACACCATGAAATTTTACAGAAACAATTGCTGCTCCCTGAAGAGAAGAAAGGAGAATTCGTCTCAATGAATTACCAAGAGTAATCCCGAAACCCCTCTCCAATGGCTCACAAACAAATTTCCCATAGAAATCAGTGGATGTTTCGGTTTCGATTTCTATCGTGTTAGGTTTAATTAAATCTCTCCAATTTCTCTGAAATAGCTTATTCATAAATATAAATTACCTCGCAGAAAGTGCATAAAATTTTAAGTGCCTAGAATGAGCTAAAGTCATAAACATTGATAACTAAAGTATCCAAAGTATAAAATCTCAAAATAAAAAATTAGAAAGTAATCTTTAAAATCCCTCACTTTAGGCACTTTAGCTCAGTTACTTGGAGTAGAGCTCAACTATAAGTTGCTCATTAATAGGCATGGTCAACTCTTCACGATTGGGAAAGGCCTTAACTACCCCACGAAAATTATCTCCATCAATCTCTAACCATGAAGGCATTTC
>Ga0209986_10001880_pt1 | contig 19781 bp, 28 predicted proteins | sample BlataG_FD_183168 | JGI IMG/M metagenome (GOLD analysis project Ga0209986, IMG submission 183168) | Deep subsurface microbial communities from Black Sea to uncover new lineages of life (NeLLi) - Black_00105 metaG (SPAdes) (version 2) | ecosystem: Environmental > Aquatic > Marine > Oceanic >... | reverse complement strand
CAGGATGGATAAAACTATTTGTTATATAACGTAGATGGTAAACTTAATTAAATGTTAAGCATTTATATAACACTGATAAGTTAAGTATCATCCTGCCGTCAACAGGAGGTTGACCCATAAAATAATAAATATACCAGAGTTTTATCAATATATAAACCTGGAGTTGTACGTAACCTATGTGGAGGTTTGGCAAATGTATCAGGTTAATATGAGGCTTAGGGGGTTGTGCCTAAGCTAAAAACAACCCTTTATATTTATGAAAAGATGCTTAAAATGCTGGAAAGTTAAGGAAACTATAGAGTTTTGGCAAAGAGCAGATAGATTAGCTTTGTATGAATGGTGTATTGAATGTTCTTTGCGTAATAAAAGACGATTATTAGAGAATGAAAGACACATCAACAAAATTAGAGGATGCAAACTTAGAAATTCCACCGCACGAACCAAAGAAAAGACGCAAAAAAGTGTACGACCCGAAGTTTGCCAACTTGGCGGGACGGCTTGTAGCAGCAGGGTTCGAGGAAAAGGACTTAGGCTACGTGTTCGGTTGTGCAAAACAAACAATAAAGTCGTGGAAAAAACGTTATCCAGAATTTAAGGACTCTTGTTCGGAAGGTAAGAGGCGTGAGAAAAAGAAACTGGTAGCAAAAGCCTTACTATCAGCCGTAGGATATGATTATACTACTTGTAAGACCAGAACCATCAAAGATGCAGATGGTAATGTGACCAAAGTAGAAGAGACAAAGTTTGATAACCATCAAGCAGCTAATGATAGGCTGTTAGTGTTTCTGCTTTGCAATATTGATAATCAATTGGGAGACCACGAATGGATTAGTAAGCAGAAATTGGAGATAGAACAAAATAAGAATGTAACCCTTAATATTACTGGTGCGGTTGCTTCTGAACAGATAAGAAAACTTGCTGGTAAGTTACTTAATGAGTCACCACGAAAAACTGTAGAGTCTAAAGAAATTATAAATGCCTTATAAAGACCCAGAAAAAGAGAAAGAAAAGAAACGAAATGAATTTAGTTGATTTTACCAAGGTTGATTCTTCTGATAAGTTCTGGGAAATTATACCAAGAAGTGTAGCTGAAAATATAGAATTTAGAATGAAGTTGCATTCTTATTTGGCTGAAGATAAGGGTGCTCAGCAGTGTTATATGGAAATGATAATGCAAAAGCCTCAAATTGCTTTTGATAGTTGCCTGTTTACTTATGACCCAAGACAACCACCAGGATACGAGAACCGTCCTTTCATACTTCGACCTAAACAATCAGTATTTGTTGATGAAATAAAAAATGCCATTGATGGTCAGTATAATTTAATAGCTGATAAATCTCGTGATGAAGGTGCTACTGAAATAATATGTAAAATGTTTGTATTATATTGGTGGTTAAATAGTGGTATGTCATTTTTAGTTGGTTCTCGAAAAGAAAATTTTGTAGATAACTCTGTTGAATATAAAGACGGGGCATTAATTGGAACACATAAATGTTTGTTTCATAAAATAATGTATGGTTTAGTTCATTTACCAATTTGGACAAAAATTCAATATATAAAAAAGAATTTATTTTTACAAAATATACAAAACGGCTCTATGATTAATGGTGAATCAACTAATGAAAGTTTTGGTGCTGGTGATAGAGCAACGGCTGTGTTGGTTGATGAAGTTGCACGCATTGAACCTGATGTTGCACAATATATTATAGATAATATTTACGATACCAGCCATTGTTGTATTTATAATTCAACACACTTTAGGTGGGGTAGTGGACATCCTTATGCTAAATTATTACGAAGCAATAAAATTTGTACTGTTATATTAGGTTTTGAAGATAATCCTGAAAAAAATAAAGGTTTATATTGGTCACCTATAGAAGATTTAGTAGAAATAAAAGATATAAAATATTATAGGGGTATATGTCCCGAAGTCTTTAATGAAATTGAAGCAAACAAACCTTTCTCATATACTAATTATAAAGAAAAGTTATTAGATTTACCTGATGAAATTTATCAAAAATGTAAAAATATTAAATGGGTAGCAGATGGTGGTGAAGCTAATTTCAAACGTGACCGAAGTATTTGGTTTGATGAGCAAGAAGCAAGTGGTAGGTCTAAAACAAATATAGCCCAAAATATTCTCAGAATACCACAAGGTTCTGCGGATATGTTTTTTGATGAGGCTACTATTCATAAGTTGAGAAGTGTTTGTGAGAGTAAGCCTGATTACACAGGTGAGATAAAATTTGATAATATTAAAAGTGTTATTACTAATATTAGGTTTGAGTTAACAGGTATAAAGCAAAATCTGAAATGGTGGGGTACTCTCCTGAATGGTACACCTAATAAAGCTCATAATTATATAGTTAGTTGTGATATATCAAGAGGAACAGGGGCCTCTAACTCAGTAATGGCTGTTTGTGACGTTAATAAGAATGAGTTAGTTGGTTTGTATGTTAATCCATTTATTGATGTTACAGATTTTGCAGAGTTGGCAGTAGCTACGTGTAAATGGCTTGGTAATGCTTACTTGATATGGGAAGCAAATGGCCCAGGTGATACATTTGATAAACGTGTGGCTAAGTTAGGTTATAATAAAATATACATTAATATCAATGAACGTAAGATAACTCGTAAGAGAACTCAGAATAGAGGTTGGCGTAGTACTCCTGGTGTTAATGGTTCTAAGATGGATATGTTAAGTCACTTAGATGCTGCATTAACTGAGAGTCTTAAACAAGAAAGATATTATAGATATATAATTATTCATGATAAAGCTCTTATTAATGAATTAGAGGATTATATATTTATGCCAGGAAGAATAGATGTTGATTTATCAAATTCTATTATTGATGAGAGTGGGGCAAGATATGCTCACGGTGATAGGGTTATTGCATTGGGCTTGTGTGTATTAGCTATGAATGAAGCCAGACCTGCCGACCTAAAGAAACACAGAGAACCGCCAGCAGAAAGTTTTGAGCATAGATTTAGAGAATGGCAAGAAACAGAAGATAAAAATAAGAGAAAAATGCGAATTTATAGGTTTTAAGAATGGCAAATGTTCTTGAAGATAAAAATGTGAGGTTGAACTTTCCTCGCCGATTACAAATAGCAAGCAAGGCTTATTTGCTTTTAGCAGAACCGACTCTCAAGAAAAGGCTTCGCATGTTTCGTTCTTGGGCTTCTGGTTTTTATGATGAAGGTAAACACCCATACCACACGGTGAACCTAATTGGCCGTGGTGTGGATACTGTTGTACCATTTTTAGTAGAAGGCGACCCAAGGTTTTTAGTTGAAACTAAGATAACTAATTATCGTCCTTGGGGGTATATTACACAACTTGCTATAAACTATTACCTTGAAAAACTAAAAATAGCTGAGAAAGCATTAATTCCTGCTGCCCTTAATTCTATGTTTGGTGCTGGTATTGTACGAACTTGTTTAACTCATAGTGGAAATATAAGATTAGAAGAGGGTGGAATAATAAAACAAGGTGTTCCATCTGTCTCTGTTATTGATGATGCTAATTATATTGGTGACCCATCAGCAAAACGTAGGGCTGATTTTAAGATGGAGGGTGATGTTTATAGATTACCAACTAAATATGCCAAAGATTTTTTTGCTGGTAAAGATAAATTTGGTAATGAAATAGCAGATTATATAAAACCTGATGGTAAGATAATTCAAGATTATTCCCCCGAAGATATAGCTAAATATAACTATAATAGAGCAAGGTTTGGTATTCAGGACTATACAACCTTTATTGATTTATATTTATACGATGAAAATGTTATTGTAACAATAATGCCAGAAGGCAAGAAAGCTAAGATTCTTAGAACAGTTGCGTGGAAAGGCCCAGAAGGTGGCCCGTATGATTATCTTGGATACAAGTATATGTCTGAATCTTCTATACCACTACCTCCTGCTTGGGCTTGGTATGACCTTGATACTACAATGAATATTGTTTTTGATAAAGGTAGGGAACAAGCTGAAAATCAGAAGAAAGTTTTAGCTTATGAAGATGCTGCCAAGGAAGATGCCGAGCGTGTTACACGCACTGGTAATATGGGTAGTGTTAGAGTAAATAATATTGGGTCACTAAAGGAAATAGAATATGGTGGAATGAGTGACTCAAATCTTGCGTGGATGGCTTTTGCTGAAGCTGAGTTTACCAAACAAGGTGGTAATCCTGATGTACTTGGTGGGCGTGGAGCACAAGCTCCAACACTGGGTCAAGAACAATTAGTTTTTAGTAATGCTACACGTATTATACGAAGCTTTAGTAATAGGTTTGATGCTTTTACAAAATCAATAGTTAAAAAGTTTGCTTGGGATTTTTGGTTTAATCCATTAAGTTATGTTCCTGTTCTTAGAGATTTGCCTGGGTATGGTCAGTTACCAGCAGTATTTTCTTCTGTTGATAGAGTAGGTGACTTCCAGGATTTTATATATAAACTAATTCCTTATTCTATGCAAAGAGAAAACCCTGATGTAAAATATCAGAAGATGATGGGTTTTGCGATGCAATGGATATTACCGACTATGCAGATAGCTATGTCTCAAGGTGCTCAAATTGATATTCCATTATTATCAAGGATACTTTCAGAATATGCGGGATTTGATAACTTTAATCAGTTTTATAAAAGTGCTGTGCCACACGAATTAGAATCCGTGCCATACACAATGTTACCAATGAAAGAAGGCCCTAAGAATGGAAGTAAAAGTCCAGGTCAAGGAAATGATTTCTTTGGAGCTACTGATGCAAGCCGTACTGCCAATATGAATCAGCAACAAAATAGGGCAGGTGGATTATCAAGTCCACCTAATCAACGAGGAGGATTATAAAATGAAAAAATGGGTTTTACAAGTAGGGTTAGTGTTATTTGCGGTGTTTGGTTTCTTGTTTATAACAGGTTCCTCAAATAGGAAATCTGACCTTTATAAGAATATGGTGAATGCTTCGGTCTATTTGGACGGCCGTGGCTCTGGGGTATTTATTGACGATAATGTAATCTTAACTGCTGCTCATGTTATTGAAGGGCAGGAGTTTTTCTGTATAAGATTAAGAGATGGGACTTTGTTGAAATCGAGTGACTTTTATATAGATAAAAAAGAGGATATTGGTTTTATATTCGTAGAGGCTGAGGAACTTCATATTGCTAAAGTATCACCCTTGTCAGCAGCACTGGGAGACCCTGTTTATCTTGTAGGCAGACCTTATGAAGATAAATTTTTATTTTCTTTGACTAAGGGAATTATATCCCACCTTAGTCGGGATTTTCCGAATTATAAATGGAAGGATTTATTACAAACCGATGTTGATGGTGGGTCTGGTTGTAGTGGTGGCCCTTTATATAATTCTGATGGGAATTTGGTGGGGATGTATGTAGGCCAAGTTCTTGGGGGTGGAAGAGGTATCAGTTTATGTGAGAGTATTGATAGTATTTTAGAAGCTTATGAAAGATGTAAACTTGAGAGGATTAAGTAATGCCATTAACTGAGAAAGGTAAAAAGATAAAAGCTGCAATGAAGAAAGAATATGGTGCAGAAAAAGGTGAAGGTGTCTTTTATGCTTCACAAAAGAAAGGTACTATAAAGGGTACTCATAAACTTTATAAACGGAAGAAAAAGAAACATGCGTAAGGTGAAAACTCATAAATTTAACGGGGTAAAATATTTTGTTGAGTTAGATGAACCTTATGTTGGCTGGTGTGATAGACCTAATACTCCTGACCCAAAAGAATATCCTGCTATTAGATTACCAAATGGGTTAGCTTTTGGTGATACACATAAAGCAAAAGAAGATTTGAAAATATTATTACATGAATGTTTGCATGCTGAAAATTGGTCTAAATCAGAAGGTGAAGTAGACAGAGTTGCTGTTGATATTGGAAATTTATTATGGAGACTTGGTTTTAGGAGAATGAAATAATGGCTGCTGAGACAGATTGGGCATATTTAGGGGGGCTTATAGATGGTGAGGGTTGTATCTGCATAAGCAAACCACGAAGTAGTTATAGTATACATCAACTATCTGTTAGAGTTTCTAATACAGATGCTCGTTTAATGATATGGTTAAAGGATAATTTTAATGGTAGTATTACAACACAGCATCGAAAAAATAAAAAACATAAAGATGCTTATGAATGGAGAGTTTTTGCAAAAGATTCTGAATATATATTAGAAAATATATTACCATATTTAGTTATTAAAAAAGAACAAGCCTTATTAGCTTTAGACTTAAGACACACAATTGGGGCACAAGGTAGAAAAATACCCTTTTTTGTAATTGAGTATAGAAATAGTTTATATAATGAAATGTTAAAACTAAATAAGAGAGGAAGGTGATGCCCTATCGCAGCGGAATGTAGAGTGAAAACTATAGTAGATGTTACTGGTCTTGGTCAGGAATTAGGATTTAGTACAAATTTTGTTACTGCTACCCCTACTTTGGCAGTGTACATATATGATACTGCTGCTATAACAACTGAGCAAGCTCTTGATATGAGTGACATTACAGCGGTAGAATTTATTATTATAAAGAATCTTGATGGTACAAATCGTGTAGATATAGATTGTAATTATACTGCTGCTACTTTCAGAGCCAGTAATAAAGTAGATGCAGGTAAAACAGCAATGTTTAAGCCAGCCGGAAGTGTTTATATATTGGCTGACACTGGAGCTTGCTTGATAGAATACATTGTGATAGGTACAGCTTAGGAGTTATTATGCCACGTTACAATGCAAGATGCACAAAGTGTAACAAGGTATTTGATTACTATACCTTAATAAAAAATAGAAATGACCCACAAACCTGCAAATGTGGTGGTTCTGCAGTTCGTGATGTTGCTGTTGAGTTAAATCAATCAGGTGATTTTAGTAGAACAATGCGAACTAACCCTCGGTGGAGTTGGTCAATGGGTGTAAATATTTCTGAGATACCTAAAATGATGAAACAATATCCTGACCGAAAGTATAACCCTGTTACTGGTCAATTGTTAGTTGAATCACGTCATCATAAGAAAAAGTTAATGCGTGAAAATGGGATGTATGAGTATGCTTAATTCATCGGTAGAAAGACCTGCTTGGACTCAGTATGATTGGGGAGCATATAATCATAGACATTCCCCTGGTAAAATAAAAAAAGATTATTATAGAAAGAGCAAAAACAAAAGGAGACAAAAAATAAATGAGAAATAGGAAAGGAAGTAAAGTTAAATATTGCTTCAAATGTGGTGTTGAACTAACAGAAAATAATTGGTATATAAGTGATAAAAATTTTAAATCACCAAAATACAAATGTAAATTTTGCTCAAATCTTTTCAGAATGTATAGTCGTGGTATCTCAAAAAATTTTACAGCGGCTACATACAATGAATTATTTATTAGGCAACAGGGGTATTGTGCTATTTGTGGAATACATCAAAGTAAGTTAAAAGGAAGGTTTTGTGTTGACCATAACCATACAACAGGGGAAATAAGAAAACTACTTTGCAAACCATGTAATTTAGGAATAGGAAATTTCAAAGCCGATAAATATGGAGTTAAATTATTATTAAAAGCTATAAAATATATAGAGGAGATAGATAATGGAACAAAGTAATCTTGAGAAAATACATGAAAAATTCAAAAATGAGCATCAATGTTCGAGTTGTGGTGGATATTTTCTTGATGAGAATAAAGATGTCGTGCAATGTAAAAGATGTATCAGGGACGGCAGGGTAAACCCTTTAGAAAATACACCTGAAAAAGATATACTTCATAAAGATGTTAGTACTGTTGAACTCTCTAAGAAAGTAGCTGAGTTAGAAGCTATTATAGGCTTGTATAAAACTGCTACAGAAGAAATACCCCATAAAAATCTGCCTAAGATATATAAACCAAAGAAGTGTGCCAGATGTGATGAAGAGTTTACACCCGCTTCTGGTGCTCAAAAAGTATGCCAAAATTGCAGACAGAAATTAATTTCATAAGGGGACAGAAATGGCAGACGATATTAAAAAAGATGATGTTAAAGAAGAAGATGTAATAACTGAACCTGATGTTGTTGCAATCTCTCCTGGGTTAGCAGAAGGCCCAAGTCCAGGTATATTAGAAAAGATAGCAAGTGTTTTCAGGAGCGATAGCGACAATCGGAAACCAAAAGAAAAGGATGAGTCTGAAGATAAAGTTGAGGATGATTTAACTGATGAGTCAGAGGATAAGGTTGAGGATGAAACTAAAGACGAAACAACTGATGAACCTGAAGATACATCTGATGATAAACCAGAAGAAAAAGTTGAATATACAGAGATTGACCCAAGGTTTGTAAGTACTGCTGGAACTTATGGTTGGTCAAGAGAACGAATAATTGAATATGCTGAAAATCATGATGATTTAGATGTAGTCGAAATAACAACTCGTATGGAAAAGTCTATTAAAGATAATCGTGCGAGTTCGGCTGATACTGATAAATCAGATGATGTTTTTATTAATGAAGAAGCCCTTAAAACGTTAGCAGAAAAAGATGAAGGTTTAGCTCAAGCTGTTAGAGAAATACTTAATCCTCTGGCGAAACGATTTGAGAATACTTCTTCAGAATTGGATACCCTAAAAGGAGAGTTGGGTAAGTATAAGTCAGATAGAGAAACTAAGGATGGTGTTCGTGACTTAGAAGTTGCAAATGGTATTTTTGATAACTCTGGTATTTCGTCTTTAGGTAAAACGAAAGACATTCCAAAGTATCCAGACGGTACTTATAATTTAAGTGACCCAATGGTAAAAGAGCGTGGAAAGATTTGGGATGTTGCTCAACAGTTTTATGCTAACGGTGGAACATTTGAATGTGCTGTTAATAATGCCTTGCAATGGTATCGTGGTAGTGACGCTAATAAGGAGATGAAGCGTAAAGTAATAAAGGATTTGAAAGAACAAGAAGAGAGAGTGATGCCTAAAAGACAAGAGGCAAAAGTCGAAACCGAATATGCGTCTGAGGAGGAGCGAAAGGCTGCCGTAATTAATGACGCAGTTCGTAAGTATAACGTAGAGCTTTAATCTTAAACGGTACAAATCTCTTGTGGTGAGGAGGTTTTATTGTGGATGATGTTTTGATTGCACAAGCGACCGACATCCTTCAAGCTACTCTGCCTGATTTGAGTAAGAAGCGATGTGTGTTAACTTATGCTTATAGTAACTACGGCCTTATGAACTCCTTTTGGAAAGATAGGGCTAAACTTGGTGGCGGTGACGAGGTAGAAAGATTTATTACTCTGCAAGATGAGGGTAATGCAGGACACCGCAACAGATGGTCTGAGGATACCCATAACGTGGTCAATACTGACCATACGATTAGTGCTGACTGGGTATTATTGTCTGGTAATTTAAGTTGGAACGTTATTGAGCAGGATATGAATAAGGGTGCTGCTCGTATTTATGACAAGATTGAAAATAAATACAATAACGCTATTCGTGAAATGGCTGATGAACTTTATCAAGCTATTCCTGTAACTCCGACAAGTGCTACTGATGTGGATAAGCCACATGGTATAGCTGGTTGGCTCAGTCTTGGTGCTGATGGTGACACAGGTGGTTGGGGTGGAGCAAGAGGTCGATATGACGATGCCAGTACTCCTGGTACTACTTATAGTATTGGTGGTATTAATGGTACTACATATAGTCGTTGGGCTTCTTATTATGCTGACCATGATGGCGACCTTGATGATAGTTTGTTGGTTCTGTTGGATAGAGCTTGTCGTAAACTTAATTTCGAAGGCCCACATTTGGGTAAAACATTGGATAAGGAAAGTCTTAACTTCTCCTTGTATTCTAATGATAATGTTATTGGGAATATTAACTTGCTATATGCACAGTCAGACGACCAAATGGGTATTCGTGTGAATCGTCATTTTGGTGACAACCCAGTATTTAAGGGTATGACATTCCAGTATGTTGATTTGTTTGATACTGCAAATACTAATATTTTTGGTACTGACCCCATCTTTGGTGTGAACCATAATTTGCTTTATCCTGTTGTACTTAACAATTGGGATATGAAGATTAGTAAGCCACGTCAAAGGGATAAACAGCACCTTGTTTTAACCGTAGATTTAGATATGGTCTATAGTATTATCGCAGAAGATAGACGCAGGTGTGGCTTCCAAATTAGCCAACATCCTGGTGATTAATAGGTAGACAGAAAACGTGAGTACGGCGTGGATTCGCTATGGCTCGAAATTGGGGTCGAGATAGTAACTCGGCCCTAAACGTAACTTTTTTTGAGAGGTAAATATTATGTCTAGTGCAGTTAGTTTTGGTAGCAATACCAATGCACAAAGAAAAAGGGTATACTTTACTGGAGCCACTACGGTTTATGAAGGTATGCCAATGTGTTATGATGATTCTACAACCAATGTACTTGGTGTAGATAGATATGATAGTAGTGCATCTACCACTACTACAGAAGGTTATCTGAATGAAGGTAGATTTCTTAGGGTTGAAATACCTGCTGCTGACAATGTTGATAGGTTTGCAGGTGTTGTAGCTCACGGGCCTAAAGTTGGAACAACAGGCCCTTGTTGGTTGGATATTTATGTTCCTAATGAAGCAGTTGTTCCAGTAAGAACAGATGTTGCTTGTACAAAAGATGTTACAATTTTGGCAATCGAGACTACCCAAACAGAACTTGGTGTTCCTGTTGATGGTTCTCGTCCAGTAGCTATCGCAAGAGAAACCTTATCGAGTACTACTGCTCGATTAATTCTTGCTGAACTTTGTCCAAATAAGTTCATGTATATGACAAGTAGGGGTACTGCTTTGGATATGGCTGCTGGTGTTCGATTTGGTAAAATGGATATTACTACATCTTCCACAAGTTTGGTTATTGGGCCTCAATTCAAAATGACCCATACTGGTACTGGTGCTGGTGGAATATATGCCACCTTAATAAGAGCTACATGTGAAGGAACAGCTATTGCTGGCCCTTGTTATGCTAATTGGAGTCAGGTTACTCTTGGTGCAGATTCGGTAGTAACAAGTGGTTATCGTGCTGCTGGTGCTCTATTAAAGACTCACGTTCTGAGTACGGCGGGTACACAACTTGGTGATATATACGCTGCTCATTTTTGTGTTGGTCTTGATAAGGCGGTTACTGGTAAAACAGCACAAATGTATTTTGAAAGTCAAACTTCTGTAGGTGAACATGTAGATTATTGGTTTGTTACAAGAGGTGGTTCTCCTGGTGAGGATATTGGTTTTGGACATAGTACCCAGGGAACTAATCAGTTTGGTGCTATAAAAATTTACCTTACTTATGCAGGTGCAGCTAAATATATTCCTGTTTATGATACTGTTGGTTGTGGAGCGTAACGCTACTTTAATAATTAAAGGAGATAGAAATGTTAGTAAAAGTTAATATACCACTTAAAACTATGGATGGTCAAGTGATGAAGGATAACGTAGATGGACAAGCTGTAGAAGCTACTGTAAAAATGGCAATAGTAAATGCAGTTCTTGCTCCAGTACAGAATGAAAAGGGAATTGATAAGGTCAAGAAGTATGAACTTGCTAAGAAAGTTTATAGTTCTGACGAAGTAGATTTGAACGAAGATGAGATTAAAATCATCAAGGATATGGTTGGTGAGAATTTCGCACCAATAGTTGTAGGTCAAATCTATGAATTGTTAAAGGTTTAAGATGGAGGCATAGAGGCCTCTGTCTCCTAATAGGCTTTGGGGCAGGCAACCCCTGTCCCTTAGTCTGTGTTATTTGGAGTTAATATGGCAAATCCTACCAAAAATAGTGTTTTACATCTTGAAGGTAAACGGTTTGGTAAATGGACAGTTTTAGAATATGTTGGTATTGATTCTAATTCTAATAAATCTTCTTTGTGGAAATGCCGCTGTAACTGTGGTAAAATTCAGGTAATGAGAGGTACTAATTTAACTCAGGGTCACAGTAAATCTTGTAGAAGTTGTGCCCTTAAAGGAAATAATTGTGCCCGTTCTTTACCTTTTGGAGAAGCTGCTTTTAATAGTTTATATTATAGTTATAAAAATAGAGCCAAACGATTTAATATAGATTTTAAGTTGACGAAGTTTAATTTTCGTAAGCTAACTAAACAAAAATGTTACTATTGTGATAATGAGCCTAACCAAACAATTCAGGGGGCTGGTCAAAATGGATATTACTTATATAATGGAATTGACAGGGTTGATAACTTAAAAGGCTATGTTGTAGATAATTGTGTTGCTTGTTGTAAAGTATGTAACTATATGAAAAAAGCTTCTTCGCTTTATGATTTTTATAAGCATATAGAATGTATTTATAAAACAATGAAGGACAAAGTAAATGAGTAGTTTGCAGTTGAATTTTTCTGACGTATATACCAAAGTCTCAGAGCAGATAGGCTGGGGAACTTCTCCTGGTGTTACAAATTTAGCTTTAGCTAAGGCTGTAGTACATCGTGGGTATATGAGATTTCTTCAGCCTGTTGATATGCGTACAGGTCAGAAGCATACGTGGAGCTTTCTTGTAAAACATACTATCTTAAATACTGAGAATGATAAATGGATATATAATCTACCAACAGATTTTCATTCTTTGTATTCAGTATTTACACACGAAAAAGATAGTGGTTATCCTCCTATGCAATCTACTACTATAGCAAAGATAAATCAAATGAGAGCGGGGGTAGATTCTACTAACTTCCCACACTTTTATTCTATTAGAACTGGGCCTTATGTAAAAGAGATAGGAACTACTTATGAAGTTGCTTTCTTCGAGACCCCAAACGCTAATTATAGACTTAACTATAGTTATATTATAAGACCACCCGAATTATCTGCTGCTACTGATTTGTTTGTGGGTGGTGACTTTGCATCTGATGTTATACTTGAACATTCATTAGCTATAGCTGAACAAGAATACGACGAAGTTTTAGGAACTCATACTCAAATGGCACAGCAATTAACACAACAGCTTATAGTAAACGATGAACCAATAATCCCAGATTCAGTTGGTCGTAATCTTGATGTAAACATTAAGCATGTATCTTTTGAACGCCCATTACCACTTACTCAAACCGATTCTATTTATCCGAGTTAATATAATGATTAAAAATTTATTACAAAAACGATGTTCTAAATGTGGTGAAGTAAAATGGATTATTTATTTTGCTCCACGCAAAACTAGTAAAGATGGTTTTTATAAGCAATGTAGAAACTGTAAAAATGAACAGCAAACTGAATGGCGAAGAGAGTTATATAAAAGAGATAGAACATCTGAATATAAAAAGAAATATGGAATAACTCAAAAAGATTATGATGAGTTATTTAATAAACAAAATGGACATTGTGCTATATGTGGTCGGCATCAAATAGAGTTCAACCAACGATTATGTATTGACCATAGACACTCTGATGGAAAAATTAGGGGTTTGTTGTGCATCGCCTGCAATTATTATGTAGGTGTTGTTGAAAATAATAATTTTGAAAAAGTTTATAAATACTTAGGAGGTAAATAATTATGAGCCAAGGAAACATAGCTTTTGAATTACAAAAAGGTCAAAAGATGCTCACTGGTTCTGCTACTTGGGATGCAGGTTCAATAGCAGATGGTAATGAAGAAGCTCAAGAAATTACTGTAACTGGTGCTGCTCTTGGTGATTTTGTTATTGGGGTAAGTTTTAGTTTAGATGTTCAAGACCTTCAACTTACTGCTGATGTAACTGCTGCTAATACTGTTACTGCTGTACTTTCCAGTAGTGGTGATACAGTCGACCTTGCTTCTGGAACAGTTCGTGTTGTAGTTATGAAAAGAATATAAGGAGTAAATAATGGCGAATAAATATTCTAATACAAGTTTAGATATTGTATCTACTGGTGGTGGTTCAAATAGGGTAACTATACCAGCAACTCCATTTCAGATAAGAGGAGGAACTGGTACTGGTGGTGCTACAAGTGTACCTTGTAAAGAAGCTCTCTTACTTTGTCCAAACGGTAGTTCAAATTTGAAAGTAAATATTGGGGCTGTTTGTGAAACAACAACGGGAATAAAAGTGCCAGAGGCTGGAGTAGACTTTATGTTTATGCGAATACCTATTGATGATTTGAATAAACTTTACTTCATCGGTACTGAGGGTGATTTCTGTGATATTTTATATAGGACATAGATTATGGCAAAACTTTATAAACGAAAAGGCAAACATAGTCCTGCTGGTAAAAAGTGGCTTGGTGGAAAAAGCGTAAAGAAAAAATTAAAAGAGGAACGCTTAAAAGGAACAAAGCCTGTTTATTTTAAGGGTATTAGGAAACCTACAGCAGAGTCACGATTACGTAAAGCTGGTTTAAGTGATGCAGATTTGGCATCACTTGGATATAAAAGGAAAAAGTAATGGCAAATCTTGAATTTACTCCTCCTATACAAGGGATTCATAGGGGATTGCCCGCAGATAAACCAGCACCTAATACTTCCGAATATATGAATAATGTTCGGGCCAAAGGCTTTGGTGGAAGGATTCTAATTGTTCAAAGAGATGGATTAGATAAATGGTCGACAAACCAAGTTGGTGATTCAGAGAATCCAGTAGTGGCAATATGTTCAGTAGCTTCGGTGGTATAATATGGCAGAACCAACAGGCGAAGATTTATGTGTCGGAACAACTGCTGGAGATACTCTCCCTGAATGGGGAGATGAACCAGGGTGGGAAGAACGAGAAATAACTTTTGTTGCCCCAATCGAACTAACTGAGGGTGTGAAGTATGCTATTGTTGTGCGTGTTGCGGATGTGGTTGGTGATGCACGGTTACATTGGAGTACCAGAATTGATGACCCTTATGCTGATGGAAATTTATATAAGAGCAGCGATTCTGGTGACTCTTGGACTTCCTACGAACAAGATTCTTGGTTTAAGACTAAAGCTAATGGTGTGGAAAAGGATGATGGTTCTTTTGAACCCGATGTTTATGATAGGGCTGCCCCAGTTTATGGTGCAACGTGGAAGGCACAGATATTTACCGCTGGCTCGACCTATACCATCTCAAGTGTTATATTAAAACTTTCCAAATATACTACTTGGGGAGGAACAGTAGAGACTGTTACTGCAAGTATAAGGGCAGCATCAGCGGGGCCAATTAAAGCAAAAACCCCAGCCCCTACTCACGAAACCACTGGAATGACCCTTGATTATCAAGCGTTTTCTTGGGTAAGTGGAACTGACCCTCCACCAGATGAAGAAGTATATAATATATATTGGGGAACAACGTCAGGTGAATTAAGTCAAATTGTAGAAGAAGGCTCTGATGTTTCTATTGCTGCTGCTTATCTTATAGCAACTATTGGAGCTGGATTATATAATGAAACTTATTACTGGAGAGTAGACACATATTGGCCATCGACAGAAGAGACCGCCGAAGGTGACGAGTGGTGGTTTTCAACCGTTGCGTTTAATCCACCATTACCATCAGGTGTAACTTTAGCAGGTGGGGATGGTGATGAGGGAGACCCAACGGGAACGGCTACTGGTTTGAATAATATGATGACAGTGAGAAAATTAGTGGCGGCTGCAAGAAATAAGATTTTTTATGAGGCGTAGTTATGGCATTTACACCACCAGACGACAAGGTTGCTTATAAAAGATTGGTAGTTGCTGGAAGTGATAAAATATATTATGGAGGTACTGGTGTGAGTGCTGGTGATATGTCAACAGAATTGGATACCTCTGGTTACACTATTGATACTTCTGACCAACTTAATATGTTTGAAGGGTTTCAGAAGGTATTTGTAGTTAATGGTGCAAAACTTGGAGTAGCAGATTTTGTAAATACAAAAATAACTGATGGTGATGGCTTCACCAATAAACCAGCAAGGGGAGATACCGTTTATCAAGCTGGGACTGATGCTGCTACAATGATAGTAGATTATATTCACAGTACTGATAAAACTATGTATGGTTATGTAACATCAGGAACATTTGAGGTTACTACTGCTATTACGTCTGCTGTTGGTGGTGGGGGAAATGTAATATTCCCATCACCTGTTGCCCCAGCGTCAAAACCAAATTGGTACGCCTGGACACCTTATGACAATGATACCACAAATTATGGAGATATGCCAGCCAAAGCATATCTTGGATGTTTATATCGTGGTAGATGTGTTTTATCTGGTAATCCTAATTATCCCCATCAATGGTATATGAGTAAAATAGGAGACCCTTGGGATTGGGTTTACTCTTCTACCGACCCTTTAACAGCAGTAGCAGGAAATAATGCTGATGCTGGCGAGATTGGTGATATTGTTAGAGCATTAATTCCTTATAAAGATGATTACTTAATTTTTGGGTGTGCTAATACTATGTGGTTGCTTACAGGCGACCCTGCTCACGGTGGTTCAATAGATGAGATAGATTTAACTGTGGGAATGTTTGGTGCAAACAGCTGGTGTTTTGATGGTAGTGGTAATCTTTATTTCTTTGGCACTGGTGGTATCTATAAAATTCCTTTGGGATTTCGTAGTGTTGAAAACTTAACTGAAATATCTTTACCTAATTTAGTTAGTGATGAAGATGCTAACCCAGAAACACATCGTATTACAATGGCTTATGATAGAAAACGACATGGAATACTTATTTGTATTACTAAACTATCTGATGGTTCTAATTCTAATTATTGGTATGACTTAAAACTCAAAGGGTTCTTCCCTGAAAGTTATCCTAATGAGTGTGGGCCTTACTCATTATTCTATTACGCTGCAAATAACAATGACTACGCAGACTTGCTTGTTGGTAGTAAGGATGGGTATATTAGAAAATTTGAGTCAGCGACAGTAGCAGCAGGAAAAGATGATGATACTGGTGGTTCAACTGACCCAATATCAAGTTATGTTGTTTGGCCTATACAACATTTAACAGAAGATAATGATAAAGAGGGAAAATTAACCTCACTTACTATTGAATTATCTGGTGGTGTATCTGAGGGTACTTTTAGTGATACGGATGGTGTAAGTTATGAAATACATATAGCTGATGATGCAGAAACAGTTATTGAAAATATTAGAGATAGTGATGATGCTTTTACTTCTGGTACGTTGTCTGGTACAGGACGTAAAGCAAGAATAAGAACAAGAGTTCGTGGAGCTTGGTTAGGTTTGAAATTCCTAAATTCTTCCGCATCCGAGACTTGGGCTATCAACAAAGTCTATGGAATGATAGTTCCCGCTGGAAAAATCAAATAAGAAAGGATAAAATAATGGCAGTTAAATCTGAATGGATTTCTGGATTGGCAAGAGGCGGAGAAAGAGAAATTGGGCCTCAAGTTGGTGGAGGTTTACAGCCTTATACAATAACTACTCATCGTGCTCCTCAATATGGTGGTTTAATAAGTCAAATTGGTGCTCAATCAGCAAGTGCGAAAGCAGCTAATATAGCAAGACAAAAGCGTATTGAATCATTATATGAGAAAATGATGGGAATGGTTCAACCTGGTGGGGCATTTGAAAAAAGAGGTCTTGCTGATATTGAAAGACAAAAAACGAAAGGTGTTGGACAAGAAATGCAACAGATGATTTCCTCTGGTATGTATGGTACAACTACTGCTGCTGGTGTAGGTAAAGGCTGGGAAGCAGAAGTGGGTGCTCCTGCAAGATTACGCCTTGAAGATATTATGCAACAAAGACAGCTTGGTGTGATGGGACAAAAAGCTGGATTTCTTGAGAGAATTGAGGATGTATATCCTGATTATTCATCTTTACTTCAAATATTAGCGAGATAATATGCCGCTTGTTCCACTTCCTAAAAATTGTGATATATCTGTCAAAAGAGCTATACAAGGGTTGTCTGACAAACTGGGCTATACAGGCACTCCTAATTTTAAGAGTATTACTTTAACTGATTTAGTTGCATCAAGACTTGTTGCTACTAATTCAGGCAAAGTATTTGAATCTGTGGCAGATTTAACAGCTTGGATAGCTGGAACAGCAAATCAAATAACTATAACTGATGATGGTGACGGAACATTAACTTTATCTACACCACAGAATATTCACGTGGATGCAACACCTGAGTTTGCTGGTTTAACAATTAAAAATGGAAGTGGTAATATTGTATTTCATATAAATGATGATGAAATGTATTTTACTACTGGTGACATACCAATTGCAGATGGTATGCCTATTGGTCTTTTACTTGCTTTAACTTATAAGACGTAAGGAGAAATTATGGCTGATAATGTAGCCGTAACTGAAGGTGCTGGAAAAACTGTAGCTACTGATGATATTCAAGTGGATGGTACACATGCTCAAGGTCAAGTTCAATTTATTAAATTAGTAGATGGCACTCTTAATGGTACTGGCTCTGTGAGAGTAAATCAAGCGGCTAAAGCTAATGCTATGACGGTTGCTCCGGCTTCTGATATTACTGATGGTACTTATATTGGTGATGTTAAATTTGGTGAAGCTTTGGCTACAGTTACCACTGTATCTACTGTCACCAATCTGGCTCAAATGGGTGGAGCTGCTATAGCTATGAATGAAGGTGTGTTAGCTGCCGGAGTACAAAGAGTTACTTTAGCAACTGATGATGATGCAGTAGCCCACTTAGCTACTATAGCAGGAGACACAACTAATATTGAGACAGCAATTCAACTATTGGATAACGCTGTGTATGTAGATGATGCAGACTGGACAGATAATACTTCAAGCCATCTTTTAGTTGGTGGTATTTATCAATCTACTGACCATACCGTTACTGATGGTGATGTATCACCATTTCAAGTAGATGTTAATGGTTGCATAGTGCTTGGAACAAGTGCTAAGGTCATTGGTAAACTTGCAGCTAATACTGGGGTTGATATTGGTGATGTTGATATTACAAGCATTATACCGTTGACAGGAGCTACCAATCTTGGTAAGGCCAGGGATGTAGCTTGTGGTGCAAATGATGTTGGTGTGATGGCTCTGGCAGTTCGTGATGATACCTTAACAACTTTAACTCCTGCTGATGGTGATTATGCTCCTATGAGATTAAGCAGTACTGGACAGTTGCATGTAACAGATGCTAATATTACAACTTGTAATACAGGTGCTGTAGTGCTTTCCAGTGGTACGGTAACGACTGTATCTACTGTAACAAATCTCTCACAACTTGGTGGTGTTGCTATTGCTATGAATGAGGGAGTATTAGGTACTGGTGTGCAGAGAGTTACCCTTGCAACCGATGATGATGGAGTAGCACATTTGGCTACTATAGCCGGTGATACAACCAATATTGAAACCGCTATTCAGATTATAGATGATTGGGATGCTACGCACGCTTCCGCTGCCCCCGCTGATGGTGTTTGTATAATGGGGGCAGGTTATAGTGCTGGACTACCAACTGATGTTGGTGCTGATGCTGATGCTGCAAGAATATGTACTGATAGGTATGGAAGAATACTCAGGGGTGTAATGCCTCAGAACTTCCAAGCCACAATGACTTCTGCTGATGCTCAAGCGGCTACACCGGTTAAAACAAAAACAGCAGATAGAAAAATGTATATTCTTTCTCTTGTTGTTTCAGTAGATACGGCAATGAATGTTCAGTTTCAAGATGATACTGGCCCAACTGTTTTAATCGAAGGTATGTATTTTGCCGCTAATGGTGGTACTCATTTAACGTATCCGCCGGAAGCTCCTTTAGTGGTGAATACTAATGAGGATTTTGATGTTATAGCAAGTGCGGCTGGAAATATCAGTGTAACAATAACAGGTTATTTAGCAGTATAGGAAAGTATAATGGCAATAACGTGGGAATGTAAAATTACCAATGCAAAACC
>Ga0209986_10001878_pt1 | contig 19798 bp, 19 predicted proteins | sample BlataG_FD_183168 | JGI IMG/M metagenome (GOLD analysis project Ga0209986, IMG submission 183168) | Deep subsurface microbial communities from Black Sea to uncover new lineages of life (NeLLi) - Black_00105 metaG (SPAdes) (version 2) | ecosystem: Environmental > Aquatic > Marine > Oceanic >... | reverse complement strand
GTGGATTTGCCGAAAGTCTCAACGCGAAGTTCGCGGTAGAGCCTCGAAGCTCAGCAGATTTTCATCGGCCAATGCCGCAAGGCATGGATTTGAGGAGTGTGTTTTGCCTGGAAGAACAACGCACTGTGGGCAATGACTGGGTTGTGCGCTACAAGAACCGCTTCTTCCAGATAGGGCCTCAGTCCAACTTGCCACCAGCCAGGAGAAGGGTCATGGTACAAGAGCATTTGGACGGAACGATCCACATGGTCTACAGGGATAGAGAGGTCCTCTTCACAGAAATTAAGGAGTTACCCCAGAAGCTCTCAATTCGTCATCAAAAACAACAAATCCCTGGACTGAGGAAGAAACACGTCCCCCCTCCGGGTCATCCCTGGAGAAGATACAGCATCCAATCTCAACGCACCAGTCAAGCATTGCCTGTATGAGGTCAACAGAGGTCATTTCTAATGAGTCAAAGGGGAGGACATTTCTAACGAGTCTTGACACACAGCCGACTCGCGCTTGACAAATTTTGGTGCATCTGTTATACTAATAACGCTCCGAGTAATCAAGCGAGTGCTTGGTGGACAGAGGGACCGGTGCCAGAAAGCAGAAGCCGAGCGGCGTGAGGAAGTAAAAAAGCCAAGCGCAAGGCAGGCAGAAGTGGGACGGTGGCGGACAGCCAAGGAGATGGCAAGGTTACTCGGGGCGTTATTTATTGTCGCGACAAGCACCTCCCTCCCCCAGTGATCATCTCTAGATCCGCCTTAACCCAACCGCTCAATGCAGCTTCTCCGGTGTCTCCTATAGACGGCTAGAAAGCCGAATACGGTTGAAGTGGGACAAATCGCTCTGCTCATATCCTTGGAAGGCGATTGAACCTGGACTGAAGTGGCCGCGGTGTGAAGGCCCATTGCCCTCACAGTGTTTCAGTTCTGCTCCTGACAGCCTTAGCAGCATCGGGGTTGTCAACACTAGCATCTCAAAAGCTGATACTGCTATTCGTGATGATGAGGTAACTGGCAATGTGTTGAAGCTGATGATTCTGGCCCCCCAAGTGTCAGAATTACGATGATTCGGCGCAGTCAGTCCATTTATGTTGGCTTACGTGTGACCCAATACGACCAGCGCAAGATTCAAGGCAGCCAGTGTCTAACAACAAACCAAAGTGGTATTTGGCCAAAAGCCACTTCGACATGGCACCATTTGAGTAATTAGAGATGAGGATGACCTGCCGTTTTGCTCGTGGTTGTAAGTCGGGGTTCTTGTGGTCACAAATGTGCCGGCTTTGCCACACTCTAATCGCTGTTGCCCTGCATGTCTAGCACTGGTGGCTCAATAGAGTTTCCCCTATAAAAGGAAACGACAGGGGAGAAAGAGAGAAATGCGATAGTCTAACGGGCTCATCCACAGTAGGCAAGTCCGTTCGCTAAACCAACCAATATCATGTGGCAAGTAGGCATGCTCACGAACCCCGGTTTGCTGGCGATTGGTGATGGCCTACTATGTACGACAAATGGGGAGACGTTAGACTACAAGACATACCTTCGAATTGAAGGCCAAAAGGTGGAAATACCTAGCTGCGGCAGTGACTTTGGAATTGGCTTGTAGCAAATAGCCTGGCTCACCAGATTCGAAGGGCTGAAGGATCTGACAATTTTTGCAACCGTGTTAAAATGGTCGCGATGGGAAAACTCGTTATTCCTCGCATTTTAGTTTCGATAGTGGCAGGCAAACTCCCATCAGCCGTTTCTGATGCCGGTGCTTCTGGTAGAGGAATGCGTTCACCGTTCAACAGAAGTTGTCTTGGCATAGACTATCCCAAGTTCAGCAATAGCAGGCCTGAACTAGGGACTTAGCACCAAGTGATGTTTGACAGGCAAAGAGAGACAGCGCAGCTAGCCCAAAGCAAAAGGCTTATCAATGCTGCCAAAATGAATCTTGCGGAGGTTTATCATGTCAGAACTGTTTGAGCCTATACAGGTTATCAGAATCCAAGGAGAGACGGAAATACACGGCGGCGGAGAAATAGAGCTAAAGATATGGAAGCAAGGTGTGACTATCACCAAGAGATACGCTATCTCAGCGCCTACCAAAGAAGGAAGCGCATTTCTGACTTGGGCTGAGTGGGACAAAGTGACAGACGCAATCAAGCCACATTATCCCAAGTAGAATTCAGGGTAATCAAGCCCCGAGGATAGCTCAGCTACCCTAATGTGGAGATAATCGAATGTACTATTTTGCCTATGCCTCCAACCTGAATCGTGAGCAGATGCTGGAGCGTTGCCCTGACGCCCAGCCCAAGTTCATAGCTAAGTTGCCCAATCACAAGCTAATATTCGCTGGATGGTCCAGGAAGTGGTGTGGTGGAGTTGCCAGCATCAAGCCATGCAAAGGTGAAAAAGTCATTGGTGCCGTCTACGAAATATCCGAGATGTGTTTGAGGTCATTGGATAAACATGAAGGTTATCCTACTATCTATAATCGAAAGACGGTAATGGTGTTCACAGAGTTTGGTGATCCTGTGGTGGCCATAGCATATGTCAAGGTGGAACAATCAGAACAGACGCAACCTTCACAGGAATACCTGGCGACCATTCAGAAGGGTTACAAGGACTGGGGTATTGCTTAGGCCAGGCGGATCTGGGGAGCCCAAGAAGGCGGAATACGCGAATGTAACAAGTGGGAGCAACATGTTTTGTCGGAAGGTGGATGGGAGAGCGTAGGTTCAAGAAGCATAAGGACACGCAGGCGCCGAAAGAAATTGCCCAAGTCACACACATTGATACTATCTTTGCTGCAGATGACTTAGCGGCGAAGCATGCCATTGAACTGAAGTTGCTCCTACGATTACCTTTGGCGTTCTAATGAAGGAGGATAATCCTCAGTCTATGTATCTTGCACAGTTCGTCCAGGCCAAAGTAGGAAAGGCAAGGAATACCGGCGGTACCGAGGCCATATCCAAAACAAATGTCATGAGTATCGCCAGATTAGGGAGAGAGAGCATATAATCCTATAGGATCAAGACACACCGCGAACACCAGAACCGTCAAAGCCCTGGCATGGCGATGCAATGCATCGGTTGCGTGACGAATCATTGAACAAGCAGGACACAAAGATAAGCCCCAGATATACCCATGGTGATTGCTGGCACCATGGTTGTCCAACCATTGCCTGATTGAGTTTGCACTCTTAGCTGCACCGGGCGTTCTCCTTCGTTCAATGTCGCGGCGTAGTACTAACAAGAGTGTTCCTTAGAGACTAGCCTTCACGTGATAACCGAACACGTGTCACCACGGACTCCTGCCCGTGGGGAACGCAATCATCATATTTTGGAGACTCAGGTGGCCCCAGCAAGCACCTAGCGCTTGATATCAGGAGCTTGCAGAAGCTGCCTGACCTAAGTGCTATTGACACGGCCTCGGCTGTGCTGTAACAATAGAGCAAATCCAGAACCAAGGAGGCGCAGACTATGGCAACAGCTTATTGTATGAAGTGTAGAAAGAAGGTAGAGATAAAGAAGCCCAAGCAAGTTACTCTGAAGAACAAGACACCGGCAGTACAGGGTGTTTGCCCTGCTTGCGGCACAAAGGTATTCCGAATAGGGAAAGCATAGATATACGCCATCACTTACGGTGCGTTTTCCCACCTCATCTCGGTGTCGAGCACATTCGTGGCGCAAGCAGGAAGGATTAAGACCCCTACTGTTGTTCACGCGGTGTAGAATCCGGGTGATTGGGTGTGGGGTGAACGTGCAGTCCGCTAGGTGGCTGTCACTGCGGCAGCTGCAGAACTACAATCGGCTGTATCGTTCTCACCGCCAGCTATTCGCTTGCAGGCAAGCTTGGCATGAGCCATTGAAGCCCTTCCCCTGGAGACTCCTGACCCAGTCATGGTGACCCGCATTGTCATGGCTGCGTGGCTACCGGGCCACAAAGTCTCAGGCCATTGTTCTGGCAGCCTCTCCGCAAACTAAGGGCCTTCGCTAAGGTTGTTCGCCTCTATTATACGCCAATGCTAACCTAGGCGGAGGACTGCCACCAAGCCATTTGTTCTTTGCACCGTTACCTTAAGTGCGACATAATCCGTATAGTAAGCAAATGGTGTGAGGCAGCCTTTATGGGACGGTATTGTCGCAGGCGATGTCCCCTATCTTCCGGAGTCAGAAAACTGTGTTGACAAGTCAACGTATTGAGAACCACTTGCGGGAAAGCAACTAAGTGGCAGATGAGAGTCAGGTTACAGGTGTTGTAGGTCTACCTTTCAGATGCCATTCCCCTGGGCCTGCGGCGCCTTTTCTCAGCTACTTTGAGCCTAGCCAAGGAGCGACGCAGAGCTGCTTCGGCGATAGCGGCATCTAGCTCAGGTGCTCGGGCCTTAAGAATCTCTTCGGCACGACGCTTGGCAGCCTCAGCACGAGTCACATCAATTTCCTCAGCACGTTCACAAGCATCAGCTAGAACAATTACCTTATCGGGACGCACTTCGAGGAAACCACCGCTTATCGCTAGATATTGCTCCTCATTATCCTTTCTTATGAGCAAATCTCCAGGCAGAAGCATGGTCATCAAAGGAGCATGATGAGGGAGAATACCCAACTGCCCCTCTGTACCCCAAGCAACCACGATGTTGACATCATCGGAGAAAACCAGTCTCTCCGCAGTAACAACCTCAAGTCTAAACGTAGCCACTATCCTTCACTCATCTTCCCAGCTCTTTCCACTGCCTCGTCTATGTTGCCCACCATGTAAAAGGCAGCCTCAGGAAGGGTATCATGCTTCCCTTCCAGGATTTCCTTGAAACCTCGTATTGTCTCCTTGATAGTCACATATTTCCCCGGAGTGCCAGTGAAAACTTCAGCCACATGAAATGGCTGGGAACAAAACCTCTGAATGCGACGTGCTCTGTTTACAGCAATCTTGTCCTCTTCGCTCAATTCTTCCATGCCTAAAATGGCTATTATGTCTTGTAGTTCCTTATACCTTTGTAGCGTTCGCTGCACCCCCCGAGCTACCTGATAGTGCTCCTCAGTAACAATAGCAGGGTCAAGTATCCGAGAGGTTGAGGTCAAGGGGTCAACAGCAGGATAAATCCCCAGCTCAGCAATGGCACGGTCCAGGGCGATAACAGCATCCAGGTGACCATAGGTAGCTACTATGCCCGGGTCAGTGTAATCATCAGCAGGCACGTAGATTGCCTGAAAGGATGTGATCGAGCCCTTCTTAGTTGTGGTTATCCTTTCTTCTAGCTCGCCAACATCAGTGCCTAATGTTGGCTGGTAACCCACTGCCGACGGCATGCGCCCCAGCAACGCCGATAATTCCATATTGGCTAAGATGTACCGGTATATGTTGTCTATAAACAAAAGAACATCCTGTCCCTCAACATCACGGAAATATTCCGCCATAGTCACCCCAGTTAGCGCCACTCGGGAGCGAACGCCAGGGCTCTCATTCATCTGACCAAAGACAAGAACAGTTTTATCTAGAACTCCGGACCTCTGCATTTCCAACCAGAGGTCGTTCCCCTCACGTGACCTTTCACCCACGCCGGCAAAAACAGAAAAGCCGCCGTGCTCAGTGGCAATATTGCGAATCAGCTCCATGATAATAACTGTCTTACCCACACCTGCTCCGCCATACGCCCCAATCTTCCCCCCTTTAGTGAAGGGGGTGATAAGGTCTATCACTTTGAGCCCAGTCTCCAAAACTTGAGGAGTCGTCTCCTGCTCTACTAGAGGAGGCGGCGGACGATGGATAGGAAGCCTTTGTTCAGCTTCTACCTCCCCAAGTCCATCCAAAGGCTCACCAAAGACATTTAACAGCCTGCCCAGAGTCGCCCTCCCCACTGGCACAGTTATCGGGCTTCCCATGTCGACAGCCTCAACACCCCTCGCCAGTCCATCCGTGGGAGTCAAGGCGATACCGCGCACCCAGTTATTGCCAATATGATGCTGTGCCTCAACAATAATCTTGCCACCGTCTTGAGGAATCTCTATGCCATTATTTATCGCTGGCAGTTCATCAGGGGGAAATTCCATATCAATTACCGTCCCAATAACCTGAACAACTTTTCCCCTTGCACCTACTGCCATTCCTTACCTCCTTGCTAGAGCCCCAGCACCTCCGCTAATATCACAAATCTCTTTAGTTATTGTCTCTTGCCGAACCTTATTCAAGACCAGCGTCAAGTGTTCCATAAGGTCCTTAGCGTTATCGCTGGCATTGCGCATGGCTACCATCCGCGCCGATTGCTCACTGGCAACAAGCTCAAGGATGGCATGGTATACCTTCATCTCCACATACCTTGGCAGCAGCTCATTTAGGACAACGCTAGGCTTGGGCTCATAGATGTAGTCTACTGCTTGAATTGGGGGTAATTTAGCTGGCTCAATAGGGAGCAACACCTCGATTGCAGGTCGCTGCACCATAGTGGTGACGAAACGAGGATAAGCAAGATATACCAGGTCAAAATCACCATTGCTATAGTCTTCAATGACGACGCGCGACATGGGAAGGGTTTCGAATAGGGTAGGCCGGTCGCTAATCCCGGTGAACTCAGCGTGGATCTTTTGACCGGCACGAAGCATGAAAGCCCGCCCCTTACGACCCACAGTAACAAAGGTAACAGGCAGATTTTGCTCCAGAATAAAACCGGCAACGAGGCGATTAATATTGGTATTCAGCCCACCACATAGCCCGCGGTCGGTAGTCATGTGAACTACGGCAATTCTTTTGACCTCCCTCGTTTGCAACAAGGGATGGATTGCTTCAGCAACTCCAGATTGGGCTGCCAAATCAGCAATCACCTGGCTTATCTTGTCAGCGTAAGGTCGCCCCGCCACCGCCTGCTCTTGAGCCCGCCTCATCTTAGCGGTAGCAACCATCTCCATTGCCTTACAAATCTTGGCGGTGCCTTCAATGCTGCGTATGCGCCGACGGAGAATCTGAGTTGTAGGCATTAGCTACTAGTAAGTCGTGCCTCCCTTGAATTCCAGTATCGCAGCTTTCAAAGCTTCTTCAGTCTCCGCCTTTATCTCCATGTCATCGTTGATCCTTTGCTCCAACTCATGGTAGTTGCTTTCCATAAAGCTGTGAAAATTCCCCTCCCAGGCGATTACTCTATCTACAGGAACATCATCAAGATAGCCATTGGTTACCGCGTAGAGAACCGTTACTTCCTCTCCCAAGGACATGGGGGTATATTGTGGCTGCTTCAATACCTCAGTGATACGCCTGCCACGCTCGAGTTGATCTCTAGTAGCCTTATCCAGTTCAGCGGCACCAAACCTAGCAAAAGCTTCTAGCTCCCGAAACTGAGCAAGCTCCAGCCGTAACCTGCCGGCTACCTGCCTCATGGCTTTCCTTTGCGCAGAGGCACCAACTCGAGAAACTGACAACCCCACATTTATGGCGGGACGAATGCCAGCATTGAATAGGTCTGTTTCCAGATAAATCTGCCCATCGGTAATGGAAATCACATTTGTGGGAATGTAAGCTGATATATCTCCGGCTTGAGTCTCAATAATAGGCAGTGCAGTAAGGGAACCACCGCCATACTCGGGAGCCAGCTTAGCTGCCCTCTCCAGAAGCCTGCTATGCAGATAGAAAACGTCCCCTGGGTAAGCTTCTCTGCCTGGTGGACGACGAAGCAGCAGAGAGAGCTGGCGGTAAGCCCAGGCATGCTTATAAAGGTCATCATAGATAACCAAAGCATCTTTTCCTTGGCCCATGAATTCCTCTCCCATAGCGCAGCCGGCGTAAGGAGCAAGATATTGTAGTGGAGCAGGATCCGAGGCACCAGCAGCCACCACAATGGTGTACTCCATTGCTCCGTGCTTCTCAAAAGTGGCTACTACCTGGGCTACCTTAGATGTTTTTTGCCCGATAGCTACATAGATGCAAATAAGGTCACCGCCTTTTTGAGCGATTACGGTATCAATGGGAATTGCTGATTTGCCGGTGAAGCGGTCACCAATGATGAGCTCACGTTGACCACGCCCAATGGGAATCATACTGTCTACAGCCTTAATGCCGGTGTGCACAGGCGTGTCTACGGGCCTTCTTAGCACCACATTCGGCGCCACTCGTTCCACAGGTAGAGTCTTGTCCGTCCTGATTGGTCCTTTGCCATCGAGTGGGCGCCCTAAAGGATCGACTACGCGACCGATAAGAGCATCGCCTACAGGAACCTCGACAACTTTCCCCGTTGATCTCACTTCATCCCCTTCCCTAATCTGGCTACAATCCCCGAGGATGACGGCACCAACATTATCTTCTTCCAGGTTGAGGGCCAGCCCTATGATGTCATGGGGGAATTGCAGCAATTCATTATAAGCTGCGCTACTGAGCCCATGGACGCGGGCAATACCATCACCTACCTCCACCACCGTGCCTACATTGGCTACAGCCACAGCAGCGCCAAAACTCTCAATTTGCTCTTTGATTGTCGAGACTATATCCTGCCCTGGATCTGCCATCTTAACCTGCTAACTTTTAATGTCATTGCGAGCCCTTCGCTTCCTGTCATTCTGAGCCGCAGGCGAAGAATCTCTAAGACCCTTCGCTATCGCTCAGGGTGACAATGAAACGCTCCATCCAACTACTTGCCGGCTTCAACCAGGCTCTTCCTCAAAGTCTCCAATCTATTGCGTGTGCTGGCATCTATAAGCGTATCACCAATCTTGGCTATGAAGCCCCCGACTACGGAAGGATCGACTTGGGCATCGATGACAATCTTGCGCCCCATCATTTCCCCTAGCTGTCGGGAAAGCCTTTGTTTATCCTCCTCATCCAAAGGCAAAGCGGTGACAATTTGGGCATGTTCAATGCCATAATAGGCATCCAGCAGCCTGTCATATTCTCGCAAAATATTGCCAGCAATTCTCAGTCTACCCTTACTCACCAGGAGATAAGCCAAATTCAAGGCCAAAGCATTCACCTCCCCTAGCTGTTCTTCTACAAGACCCTTTTTAACATCGAAGGGGATTTTGGGACTTTCCAACCAAGCCACGAGCTTTGTATCCGCCGCTACCTCAGCAATTCTCCTCAGGCTTTCTTGCCAGCTCTGTAGTTCGTTTCTTTCCACTGCCAGTTCAAAAGCCGCTTGAGCATAGCGTTTACCAGGAGTTACTCTTGCCATCCTATGCTCGCGTCACTGCCAGGCACGAAGTGCCGAAGCAACACCATTCTGGCTGAGATTGCTTCGCGGAGCCTGCCCTGAGCGTTATGAGATTCTTCGCTTCGCTCAGAATGACAGCAAGCGAAGGGTTCACAACAACAGACATGTAGTATCTCACCTCAGTTCTCTCTGAAAGTAGCGCTTTCCTTTAGTGCTTCTTCAATGAGTCTGCGATGTCTCTCCTTATCCAACGTTTCGTTGATTACCTTCTCGGCAGCCAGGATAGATATGTCAACAAACTCCCGGCGCAAGTCTTCAATGCCTCTATCACGCTCCCCTTCTAACTCCTCTCGCGTTCGGTCAATAATCGCTTGGGCCTCTTTCCTGGCCTCCTGCCGAGCCTCCTCCTTAAGCCTGTCTCCAAGTTGACTAGCTTGTGTGATCACGGATTGCCCCTCCTCACGAGCCTTGCCAATCATTGCCTTAACCTCCTTCTCGGCCCGGGCATATTCCTCCTTAGTTGCCTCAGCCTGCTCCATGCTCTCCCTTATCTTGTTGGAGCGCTCATCAAGGATCCTTCGAATTGGCTTATACCCGAAATAGACAAGCAGTCCTAGGAGAATAAGAAAACTGACAAGCTGGGCAACAAATGTAGCTAAATCTAGCCCCAGAGCTTCCACAACGCACTATTCCTTCGCAGAGACTATCTCACCCCACAAAAATGAGCAGAATGCATATGACAAGGACATAAATAGCTATAGCTTCGGCAAAGGCAATGCTCAAGATCATATTGGTCATTATTGCTCCTCTGGCCTCAGGATTGCGCCCAAGTGCCTCCATAGCACTCCTGCCGATCCAGCCAATGCCAAGTGCCGGGCCAATAACTCCAAAACCGGCGGCGAGGCCTATGGCAATATACCTAGCTGCTTCCGATGAGATATCCATTGCTTGCCTCCTTTTTTGTCACCAGGAATCTGATTTACTCCTCAACAGCCATAACCGCGACACAGCCAAATGCTAAGGTCAATCCAGCAAATATCAACGCCTGGACAAAGCCAACTAACATTTCCAGGCCGTAAAATATTGAAGGAACTCCCCAGGGAATAATGAGAATTATGACAGAGATTAATATTGCTCCGGCGATCATATTGCCGAAGAGACGAAAGGTAAAGCTGACTATACGGATAAGATGACTTAATATCTCCAGTACGCCAACAAAGGCGCCTACTATCCCATTGAAAATGCTACCAAATCCAGCCTTGAGTTTGCCTGTAAATAACTTCTTGAAACCCTGCCCCAGTGCACCGAAGTTGAAAAAAGTCTTCAAATATGAAGGCCCTCTTGCCCTAAATCCCCAATATTCAACGGCAACGACTGAGACAACAGCTAACATCAATGGCACATTGATATCAGTATTGGCATTGCGAAGCAGAGGCACGCCATTCAATTTGATGGTTTCAAAGCCAGGGACAAGACCAATCCAGGCATTGGCGATGACGAACAAAAAAAGGGTGGTGCAAATGGGGAAAAACCATCTCCCATGCTTTTCGCCGGCGCTATCTTCAATGAAGTTTGCCAGTGACTCATAGATAAATTCTACAGAGTTCTGAAGTCTACCAGGAACAAGCTTCATTTTACGGGTGGCGGCAACGAACAAGCCAACTAAGACGAGGATGGTGATCCAAGCAGCAATCATAGTGTTGGTAATAGGAAGACCAGGAAACGGCCTTTCCGCGGGTAACTCAGGCTGAGGTGGATGAACAGCAAAAACGCTCAGTGGTTCACCGCCAACAATCATTCTCCCTACAGTGCCACCGATAAAGCTGCTTACGGCGAGGGCCAAAAAGACCAAGCCAAGGATGATTAACAAATTCAAGGAGCAGCCACACCCTATCTTCCTAGCCACTATTTCTGCTCTTCATCCTTTTTGTGCTTCAAAGGGAACAGACTTGCAAACATTCTGATCGGTCGATGGATTTCCTCTTCGCTTCCCTCCCTCTTGGCCTCTTCCAAGAATGGGCGCACCATACGATAGACCCCGTAGAACATGATTATTGTGCCGATACCGAGGCCAATGAGAAGAAATAGCAGCTCATGATGCACTTTGCTGCCTATCCACCAACCTATGGACGTTGGTATCAGAAGGCTGAAAACTACATAGAAGCCAACGGTAAGCAACGGCGCGAGTACTGGCCATTTTCTCACTAAAGCTCCTCAGGGCTTCTAAGATTGACGTTTCTTGAAGTCCTCTAGGTCCAGCGTGTTTATGAAATCTTCATACGCTGACAACCCTTTGAGTTCTTGCTCGTTGACTTTGCCTTGAAACTTGCCCCCAGACGAAGACTTGCCAGTTTCCTCGTCAAGCACAATGCCTGCCTTGTCCAACACTGACTCTTCGGCGTATATCGGCACCCCCACCCTCACCGCCAGAGCCAAGGCATCACTGGGCCTAGAATCAACCTCAAGTTGCGTGCCGTCAATGACAAGAAAAAGCTTGGCATAAAAGGTATCATTCTGAAGGTCGCTCACTAGAACGGATTCGAGCGACGCTCCTAAAGCATGGATCACAGATTGCAGTAAATCATGAGTCAGAGGCCGCGGTAATTCAACATTCTGCAGCTTTACCGCAATAGCATCTGCCTCGGCAGGACCAACCCAGATAGGCAAATAGCGGTTGGACTCTTTCTCCTTCAGAATCACCACACGCTGGTAGTTCATCAGACTCACCCGAATGCTGTCAATCGTTATCTCTTTCATAGCCCCCCTCAAATGAAATGTACATTCTAATAGTAATCCATGAAGAAGTCTAGGTCAATGTCAACAGGGGGTCTACCTTTTTGGCGTCGAAAATCTACAAAGGAGGTGATTGTTTGTTGAGAGACACCCCTACCTCCTGTGGCCTTGCTAATTAGGCAAAAATAAGGTGAAAAAAGCGAAGCAGGTGCAAGATGACTGTTACGAAGCAGCCCCCCCGGCGGATTGCCAGAGCTAACTATTCTGCGCCAGAAAGAGCAGGAGAATTATTCCCCGGTCATAGTCAGATACCGGCGAGATAGCGTGGTCTGTCTCTTCTGTGGCAGAATGACCGGCAACAAGCATCACAGCACATTTCAATGCAACAACGACCGAATGTTAACAGATAAGGAGCTAAGCCTTATCTTCGAGAAGAGGCATCCGAAATGCCTTTCCTGTGACAAAGTACTTACTGAGCCCTCAATGATATATCTCGTTACCCACGGTGTTCTGGCCAACGCCTCAGAAGATGTCTGGCAGGGACGCCTATCCATCAGGTGGTGAGCCACGTAGCCAAACCAGAAGGGGCTAGCAGAGGCTTGGTCAGGGGTTCTTTCACCAAAGAAGCAAGGGGACTGTCAGGAGTTGATGAACGGAAAGCCGGAGCTGGCAGAGCAAACGTTGACGACTTATCCCGCTATTCTTCAGCAGTAATAGCCCGAGGGAGAGCACATGCCAAAATTGCCAGTCCGCCAACCACGGTCACAGGGCCTGGGCTGTGATTCAAATGCAGGTCAGACGCGCCTGGAATCAATGTTTGCCTGGGCAGTTGTTTCCCTATAGAATATTATGACAGAACCGCATGAAAGAGCTTTCCCGCAAGCTTCTGGCACAATTAAGACAACTGGCCTCCTCTCTTAACATGGCTTACTGGAGGAAATGGCTTCCTGCAACGGTTCTGCTTGGGATTGTCGCTGGTGTAGCTTCTATAGCCTTCTTTTCTGCCATAACCTGGGCTACTGAGCTTTTCCTCGGTTTAGGAGCTAAGTTCACGCCACCTGCTCCTGCCATGGTAGCTAACAAAGGCATCCTTCCCATCCCTCGACACTCAGGGCCCATAACCACAGTGGAAAGAGTAGTGTCGACCAATCTAGTGGTAATTCACGGTGACGAGACGCTAGAGCCGGCATTAGAGCTTATGGTGGCAAAGAGGGTAGCTGTCTTGCCCGTGGTGGATAGGAAAGATCCTACAAAGCTTCTGGGCTTGGTGACCCGTCGCAGTGTTATCGAGGCCTATGAGTCGGAGGCCAAGAAGATAATGGGAGAGGTTCATTACGCATGAGAATTCTGGGCATTGAGACTTCTTGCGATGAAACTGCAGCCTCAATTGTAGAGGATGGCAGCAAAATCATCTCCAATATTGTGGCTTCGCAGGTGGATATTCACGCTCGCTACGGCGGCGTAGTTCCTGAAATCGCCTCTAGGCAGCACATCATCACTATTATCCCGGTAATGGATGAGGCAATGTCCAAAGCCCAGACCTCCTGGAAGGACATCGATGGCATTGCTGTCACCTATGGCCCCGGCTTAGCTGGATCGCTGCTGGTAGGCGTTAATGTGGCTAAGGCCATGGCCTTAGCCCAAGGACTGCCCATCACGGGGGTTAACCACCTCGAAGCCCACATCTATGCGAACTGGTTGGAAACAGAAAAGTCTCCCGTCTTCCCCTGTCTTTGTCTTATTGTCTCTGGCGGGCATAGTGACTTGGTGCTGATGAAAGGACATGGCGAATTTGAAAAGCTGGGGCAAACCCGCGATGATGCTGCCGGAGAGGCTTTTGACAAAGCGGCTAGAATCTTAGGATTGGGCTATCCCGGCGGTCCGGCCATTGAGCAAGCAGCTCAATCTGGAATAGCCCGATTCGCTTTGCCGCGAGCCTGGCTTAAGGGTAGCTACGACTTCAGTTTCAGTGGCTTGAAAACAGCCCTATGGCATCTCGCTCAAAGGGAAGACATTCTGGCTAGTGATTCTAGGGTGGCTGATGCCGCCGCAAGCTTTCAATCCGCTGTTGTAGATGTCCTAGTAACCAAGACTATTAAGGCGGCGAAGGAATTGGGTGTGGGACAGATTCTGCTTAGCGGAGGTGTGGCAGCCAACAAACTCCTAACAGAGCGCTTCCTGAATTCCTCGCCAACCCCCATTCTTGTCCCCCCTCCCTATCTATGCACTGATAATGCTGCTATGGTTGCTGTGTGCGGCTATTATCATTTTCAAACCGGTCAAATAAGCGGTTATGACCTTGACGTAGTCCCCAGCCTTAGTCTTGGCTAACCAGAAGGATTCTGCGCAGGTTCCCTCAGTGTGTGCCCAGAGTGACCCCTCTCACTGGTATCCTGCGAGCCAGACACGCCTTCATACCCCCTTGCGCAATTTGATGAGGCCCTATGGAGAGCGAGAAGGAAGCCGCGGCGCTTAGGCCTAATGCCTCCCGTCGGGGTTCCTTTCAGGCGGACGTGTCTCGTGAACTCCCCACTTCGGTCTATGAGCCAAATAGACTGATGAGCTGTGGGGACAATTTCAAAGCTCGACGGCGCTGATTCCCAGTGCGTCACTCAGGGCCTTTGTCTGTCCCACATGATTGCCGTAGACTACGGCGTGGTGGTTTCCCAAGGCACAGCGGACAAAGTTGCGCACATCGCTCACTCTTGCTGATATCGTCGTTCTGCAAGTCGTCGTGTCCCGGCAGTCAACCAGCTCTCCCCGAAGAAGCATGATCTTGTCCATATTCCTGGCTAGCCGGGCGATGGTCAGCTCCTGCCCCATGTCGAGTTCCACATGTGCCGTGACCCCGTGACCCCCGTGATAGTTCCTTAACGTGTAGGGCCTAGGCGGCTGGCCAAAGCCCGCCATTCGGGTAGGTACGACACAGTGAGAGATCATAAGGACGTTACTTTGCGGGTTTGCCCCAACAATGTTTCCCATGAAGGCTGGCCCGTCAGCCACGTAGCCTAGCATCATCATCGTCAATAGGGCGCTAACATCAGCCTCGCAAGCAGCATGGATCCCTTCATCGCGAAGCCTGGTCATGGCATAGCAGGGAGGTGGAACCTTCAATGTCATCAGCTCGACACAGTTGATGGCCATAGCGTTTGCCTTCCTGTGTGCCAGTATGTCGGACATGGCGAGAAATAGCCGGGCAGCATCCGTGACATCGGACGTACTGGGTTCAACAACGTCTTCGGCTTCCTGCACCCACCGTTGGGCCAATGTCTGCGCCTTTCCTTCGTCGATCATGGGCAGTTGCGCCACCAATTGCCTGATCTCCACAGGGCTGAACTCGACACCCAGCTTCTCCCGCGCTAACTCTAGGTCCGGCAAATGATGCCAGCGAGAAAATATCGGAGGAGGAAATCCAAACAGCGCTATCCGCGCGTTCTGCAGCTTTTTTCTCGCGTCGAGCAGTTGAATCTCCTCGTCAATGTCCTGGAAATCGAGAGCTATGGTTATGCCAGCCCGGCTGTGCCTCTCGACACCGAAGGCGTACAGAGCTAACATAGGTCTGTGTTGACCGCTGAATGCCACTATCGGCAGCCCCCATTGGAAGAGGCTTTCCAGAGGCATCACTCCCATGAGATAGACAAGCAGCGCATCAGCTTCCAGGGAATCCCTCTTCAGCTCTGCAAGGTCGTTTTCGTTTCGCACAATGGTGTCTTCAAGCAAGGCGGAACTGTTTTCCAGCTTTTCCCTTAACTCCTTGCTTAATTCCGCCACCTTGAGCGCCACAGCCTCTCCATCAGCAACGAAGTGAAGCGAGCCATCAGATCGGCAGAACCAGGCCTCGCGCCTACCCAGGACAATGATAGGTTTGACTTTGACCTGCAGGCCTATCCTTCTACTCATTGGTCAAGTCCTAACTTCAACAACCGCTAGCCTAAAGTTTGTTTTGTGGATGCGATGCCTTCATTCCCTCTACCGTCACGTATCCTGCCAAGGCAGACGCCACGGGCATTATAGCATGTTGAGTGACCGGCAGTGTGTCTTGCCACTGACGAAGAAGCGAAAGACAGCAGGTTAGGGGCCTGAACACTGTGGTGTCTGACTTAGTATATGGAAAGGACTGATAGCAACACAATAGGGCTACGTTTAGTTACACCTGCAGTGAAGTGTTCTCATCGATATATTTGCGCCGTTAGTTTCACCAAACGGCAGGGACAGTTTCAGAGAGGTTATCATAGTAGAGGCAGGCACACAGCTTCATCACGCAATGTACGTCGCTAAGCAGCTCGGCAGGTCAAAACCACACTTGTATCCTTTCACTCAAGCAAGCTCAACAAGAAGAGGTTTCCGGCAACTGTGATTACTCTGCAACGATCATGTTTTCCCAACACACCCGAAGCTAACGTTTAGGCTCGTTTGGCAACGCCATACATGCGTATCCTCACGGGATGACACGATTGGGACAAATATACGACCAATTATGCACGAGCCGCGCTCCAGTTCCAAAGACAGATTAAGGAAGCAGTGCTTAGCCGCTGCATGGGGACCGCCAACTTCAACCTTGTCGGAAACACAACTGTGCCTTAAGCGCTCATTTCCAAAACCGTTGCCTTGTCCCCTTTGCTTTGACGAAGTATAATCTCTTTAAGTAGCTACAGACTAGATTAGGGCGGAAATCACGGATAAAGCGCAGAATAGTGCACATCAGGACAATGTAGTCCAAGGCAGTAACGCTGGCCCTGAAACTATAGACTCCTTAATCGCTGAGCTGGGCAGTAGAGACAGCCTGGTGAATATGAGAGCACGTCTGTCCCTGGCGGCTATAGGCGAACAGGCTGTGGGCCCCTTGGTCGGAGCACTGGCAAGTCCGAAGGAGTTGATACGGTGGCAGGCAGCCAAGGCACTAGGCCAGATGGATGCGGCCTGGGGTAGACACGCCGACGCGGCGACCATAAGTGCCCTTATTGCTGACCTCGGCAGCAAGGATGGGCTGGTGCGTGTGAGAGCACGTGTGTGCCTGCTTGCTATTGGTGGAAAGGCTGTGGGCTCTTTGGTCGAAGCACTGGCAAGCAAAAAGCGGTGGGTACGGTGGGAAGCAGCTAAGGCCCTAGGCCAGACTGGCGATCCGGCAGCAGCGCAAGCGCTGGTGAAAGCCTTAGAAGATGAGGTATTTGATGTCCGCTGGCTGGCGGCCGAAGGATTGATCGCCTTTCGAGTTGAAGGGCTGGTGCCCTTGCTGGAGGCGCTAATTGAGCGCTTCGATTCGCTCTGGCTGCGGGAGGGCGCACATCACGTACTCCACGACATATCACGAGGGGAGCTTAAGGAGATCGTGAGGCCGGTATTAGCCGCACTGGATAGTATTGAGCCATCAGTGGAAGTGCCCTTCGCAGCTAACACCGCTCTGAATAAGCTAATGGAACGAGAGAGTCAGCGTGACAGCCAGTGAGAGCTCTGACCATTGAGTGGAAGTATCGCTGGCTGGGGCTGGTCACGACCCGGGGCAATCATCCATAGGTTCATCTCTTGGCTTCTTTCACCAAGAATCCCGAAGGGTGTCTATCAAAGATTCTGTACCCTATCAGTTTCACTCGATCTTGAATAAGGAACATGCCCAGACAGTAACCCCAGACCAACCCAGCCAGACTCCAGCCAAGCGGGGCCATAAGCAACCCATGTACCGCAATAAGCGTAGCCAGCAACTGAGCACCAATCGTCGCTGCCAGCAGGATCGGTGCCGGCCGGGTAGACCAGAAGGGCCCCCGGGTGCGGGCGCAAAAGAGGGTTAAGATGCCCCCCACAGAGAGGTTCAGATATACGAGGGTCCGAAGCGTCTCATGACTGAGATGGAAGACACTCTCACCGATGTAGAAGATGCCGAAGGATCGGATAATCGCAAACACACCCAGCACCCCCGCAATGCCCATCACCATCCGCATGTTCCAGGCTTCAGGCTGGTTGGAGTAACGGGTGCGGTCATAGGCAATGGACAGAATAGCGCCGTCGTTGAGCATTGCCAGTAGCACTATCATGATCGCCGTTACCGGGTAGAATCTGAAGAGCAGGATAGCCAGGGTCAAGAATCCCAAGAGCGCAACCGTCTCAGAAATTCGGTAGATGGCATAGCTGTTCATCCGCTGAAAGATCTTGCGGCTCTCCTTGACAGCGTCAATGAGCACGGACAGGCCAGGAACCAGCAACACGATATCAGCCGCTGCCCGGGCGGCGTCGGTAGCGCCAGCAACAGCAATCCCAGCATCAGCCTTTTTCAGCGCCGGTGCGTCATTCACACCGTCGCCGGTCATGCCCACGATGTGGCCCCATTGTTGCAGCACATCAACAATGTGGTATTTGTGCTCGGGGAACACCTGCGCAATGCCGTCGGCTCGTTCGATTGCGTCGGCCACCTGACCAATTTCATGGTGTTTGGTTTCAGCGAAGAGGCTGGCATCCAGGATGTTTCCACCCAAGCCCAACTCGTGCCCTATCTCCTTACCGATGGCAACCTGATCCCCTGTGACCATCTTCACATTGATGCCCATCTGCTTCGCCATCTCAACGGTCGCCCTGGAATCCTCCCGGAGTGGGTCGTAGAGGGGGATTATGCCCAAAAGCTGCCACTGGTCTTGATTATGAGTGCGGGCGACTCCCAGAGAACGAAAGCCCCGCGCCGCAAATTCGTTTACTGCTTCCTCAACCCCAGATTGGATCTTGGCCGCGTCGGGGTCCAACGCCAGTATCACCTGGGGTGCACCCTTGGTCACTTTGAAAGCTCCTCCGTCCTGGCGTTTCACCGTAGCTTCCGTGCGCTTGTGAACGGGGTCGAAGGGCTGGAAGTGTACTACCTGGTACGCATCTCGTTGTTGGCTATTCTTCACGCTGCTGAGCACGGCTTGGTCAATGGGGTCCTGGTCCTCCGCCCGCGAAGCCAGTGCCGCAGCCAGGATCACCTGTTCCGGGCTAATGTTCCCCACAGTGAAAGGGTCTCCCGGAGTCAGTTTGTTTTGGGTCAATGTGCCAGTCTTGTCAGAGCAAAGCACATCGACGCCTGCCAACTCCTCAACCGCGGGCAGCCGGGTAACGATAGCCTGTTTTCGGGCCAGCACTCTAGCCCCCAACGCCATCGTCACCGACAATACTGCCGGCATGGCCACCGGAACTGAGGCTATGGTCAGAACCAGTGCGAATTGCAGCACAACGAGTACCGGGTCACCTCGGAAAAGAGCGACGGCGAAGATTACAATGGCCAGAGCAACAGCAATGACAATAAGGTAATCAGCCATCTTGATAATAGCCCGCTGCAAATGGCTGCGGGTTTTGGCCGTCTCAACCAGTTCGGCAGTCCTGCCATAGTACGTGTCTTTGCCAGTACCATAGACCAGGGCATCAATTTCTCCTTGCCTGAGTATGGATCCGGAGTAGACCGCGTCACCGGGCTTGCGCTCCACTGGCAGGGACTCGCCAGTAAGGGCTGACTGATCCACTTCCACCGGGTCCCCATCCAGTAATCTAGCGTCTGCTGCCACAATATCACCGATACGCAGGCGGATGACATCGCCCGGCACCAGCTCACGGGCGGCTACAGTGATCCAGGAACCATCCCGCTTCACCTTTGCCTGTACCGCCAGTTTTTCTTTGAGCGCGGCAATGGCGTTGCCCGCCTGATATTCCTCGCGGAAGCCCACGACGGCGTTCATCACCAGCAGGGCGAGGATTACGCCCAGGTCGGGCCAATGACGCAGCACTCCCGACAGGATTGCTGCTACGATAATCATGCCGGGGATAGGACCCCAGAAATAGGACAGGAATTTCAGGAGTGGATTGGCTTCCTTCTCAGCAAGCTCATTGTAGCCGTATTGTGACAGGAGTCTCTTCCAATACAAGATGCGCCTGAAGAGGGCATCGATTTCTAAGGCAAGATGAGCCCGAGAAGTTAGGGCGACTCGTTTATGATTGGGACATGCGA
>Ga0209986_10001877_pt1 | contig 19805 bp, 25 predicted proteins | sample BlataG_FD_183168 | JGI IMG/M metagenome (GOLD analysis project Ga0209986, IMG submission 183168) | Deep subsurface microbial communities from Black Sea to uncover new lineages of life (NeLLi) - Black_00105 metaG (SPAdes) (version 2) | ecosystem: Environmental > Aquatic > Marine > Oceanic >... | reverse complement strand
ACCTCCGCGTTAAAAAGGATGCAAAAAATTAGCTGCAAACAACGCTAGCTACTCGGTCGCTGCTTAGACCGCGCAATTTCTCCAGGAGCCTCGAGTAAAGAAATTGCGTCAAGACACGAGGATAGTTTCGAAAAGTTGCCTTGTTTTCGAAATTAAAAAAAGAGGCTAGAGCTTTTTAAAAGCTGATTCTTTGCTTTTTAAAGTTTGAAACATAAAAAGAATCTACACGCGTAGAGAATGTTGTGAATCGACAACCGGACCAGGGGGCAGTTCCCTGCGAGTCCACCAAGCCGGGGTGGGCAAATCTTGGTAAAGCCGCCTGACTAAGGATCAGGAGATTGTGAGGGTTCGACTCCCTCTCCCGGTACCGAGCCGATGTGGCGGAATTGGCAGACGCGGTGGGTTTAGAACCCGCTGTCCTTTGTGACGTGGAGGTTCAAGTCCTCTCATCGGTACCATGCAAGTTCATGCAAAAAAATTAAAAAGAGTTCGATATTCCTATCATCGAGATCTTTTTATTTTGCTAAATCTAAAAGATATAGCAAATATTTTTGAAAAGATCTGGAAACTTTGTGAACCTCACATGAAGCTCGATCCTCACCTTCCAGATGTTGAAAATAAATCACCTAAAGAATTATCCGAAGAAATTATTGACCTAGAGGCTTTTTTAATCGATTTATCTGATGTCATCGAAGAAGAAGCTTTGGCAGATCAAAATCGTGGAAGAACTCAATTGGCTGCGCTTTTAAATGAAGCTGTAAGCCTTATGCGAAATAAATCTTGTCAATGAGTAATATTTTATTCAATCTAAAGAAAGAGGGAGGCCTAGCCCTCCCTCTTTCTTTAGTCCACGCTGCGCATTTGAAGGTTGATCGAGTCCACAATCAGATTTTGGTTACCCCCGGCAGTAAGGTTAGCAATCTCGACCGCAACCGCGTCGCCGGGAGCGACCTGGAGACCAGCGGACACGCTGACGAAGCCTGCGTTCGCGAGCGCCAAGACACCTGTCACGCTGGTGAACGCCGCGAGAAACTGCGGGGGGCCTCCTAGGGGCAAGTAGATAAGCTGGCCGGCAACCGCTTTGGCGGTGCCATCCACACTTCGGAGTGAGATCGAAGCCGTAACCTCGACGTTCGCGGCTTCAATGGCCGCCCACTGGAGCACGGCAGAGTCGGCACCTGCTGGCTGATCGAGGATCACGCGAGCCGAAGCGCCCCCCAACACGTAGAGCGGGTTGGCCGGGTTTCCGGTCCCGACCCGCACTGCGTTGGTGACGCTACCGTCAGGCTGGATAACACCGATGGCCGCGATCGTCGTAGCTTGGCTCGTGGGGTTGCCGTTGTAGCCGATCTGACCACCGAAAATACTGTCCGAGATGCCTGCATTACCAGTAAAAAATACTCCTGGAGCGCCTGGCAAATTGGCCAAATTCGAAGGTAAGAATGAAGTTCCACCATTTGGAATAAAGTCGCAATTACCCACCCTCCATAAGGTCGAAAGATTTAAAACTGGAGGATTTGTCGAAGCGTCAATGCCTGTTACACCCGGCCCAAGAAAGTATACACTCCCTGATATGCGAAGGGCCTGATGATCTCCTCCATCAAAAAAAACATACGTAGGCGTCGTTGAACCTAAAGGGTCTCCCATATGCACGCAACTTAAAAGCTGAACTCCAACCGTATTTCCTCTTAAAACAATGCCTTGGAGATCGCATCGATCAAGAATATTCACGCTTACTGCTGCAGCGTCTTCAATAATTAAACCTCGAGATCCTCCAACCGAAACTCGCTCCACCCGGCTAGCTCGACCAATTGGGTTGAATCCATTTGTAACATACAAACAAGCCGAATTCGGCCCAACAGAAAAGTTACGCAAGAATATATCAGTAACAACCAGACCGTCTCCCGAGCCTGAAATTAAAGGCCCATCGACATTTCCTAAAAGACCGGCAATATCTGCGTCGCAACCTAAAAGAACTGTTCGATTCCCTAAAACGATTCTTTCGTTGTCTGGGAGCGTAATTTCTCCATCAATGATGACGCATTTCGGAACGTCCAGCGTCCGAACACCTCCCACCGATGGTGCAATCGCATCAAGTTCGGAAAGGTTTGATATAAAAATAGCATTTCCAGTGTTTACACTGGAAGCAAGGTTAATGCTTGATTGGTTGTAAGAGTCAGTCATGGTCTTGATAATAGTTTAGCAAGATTATTCACCAATGGAAAGCGACGCCGACTGAATAATAACAGGATTATCATCCGTTAGATTTGCAACTTCTAGCCTAAACTCATCACCGGGAGCCACAGGCTCTGTCGCTGTGATCGTTAGCGAATTTGTTTCATTAATAAAATTACCCGTAGAAGCCGCAAACTCAGGGCCGATCTGATCTTCTTGACCTGTTGATGCTCTTTTTTGAATGATTCGAAGAGCGATGTTCCGACCTCCAATAAGATCGTAGGCAGCCGTAAAGCTCATGGAGGCCGTAATCTCGCGCGAAACTTCTTCCAGTAAAGCGCCTCTCGGAACAACCAAGCGTTGCTCTTGCGTCGTACTGCCCAACACCTCGACTCGTGCTGAACCTTTTGATGTTTTAAATAAAGGGTGATTTTTTGAACCATTGCCTACTGGAACCCAATTTCTTTTTTGCTTTACAAATGTGGCATGGCCAACATTGTTGGGTCCTGAATCAAAGTTTCGAAAGGTCATATTGCCTTTAAAAGCTGAATTCCGAACGCCGACATTGCCTGCACTCTGGACATCAAAATCATCGGGAGTTCTTCCTGTTAAAGCAATGACCGGTTTTAAAAACAGATTGTTTTGCAGCACAAACAAGCCTACGCGACCGGCTTCGGCGCGTATCTCTAAAGCTTTTTGCGGTACTGTAGCCTGATGCACGCACTGTCGAATCACGCATCCAGGCCCTTGCGCACGCTCATCAAACAAAATAAAGCAAGCATCTTTTTCAGAGCTTTGAAAAATATTATTTAAAGCCTGGAACCCAGATGTTACAGTTCCTTGACAAACAACGCCCTGATATCCTCTTAAAAGAGCGTCTTCAACAGTAACAAGATTTCCTCCACGAATCAAAATGCAATTGTGCGCAAACATGTTGCATTCTCGAATAGCGGAGTTGATCGAGTTCCCTTGAAGCTCGACTGCACAACCTGTTTTCGCTAAGTTGTGGACTCCTAAAGACTCCATTCTCAGGCCTTTCTCGCCTGTCACAACCGGACCATCGGCGACTTCGCCAATGATGGTGTCGAGCACCTGATCGAATCCGAACAACAATGAGGTTGGCGGTACGATGAGCTGCTCCCCTTTTTCCAACTGAAGAGGTTGTACACAAATGTAGCGCGTAGACTCACGAAGGCGCAGTTTGCGCCCATCCTTCGTCGCCTGGAAATCAGAGACTTTATTTACAAATTTAACCGTTGAAGACGCAACGTAATACGGCCAGTTTGGCATTAAGGCGCTCTCCCGTAAAAGACATTTCCTACGGGAACCGTTTGCCCCGAATTTACATTTTGAACAAACACAGTTGTGACAAGCGTCGGAGAAATAACTGGGTTTGATTGAACTGAGATTTGAAACGAAATTGTCTGTTGAATATCATCGTAAAAAGAGACTTCCGGAGCTGTCGCTTCCGGTAGTGGTAAAGTTAAAGTTTGAGTTGGCGCATTTAAAATAAATACATTTACCTGAGACTCTACATTAAGCCCAAGTAAAACAACATCAATGGGATCCGGCGAATCATTATCAATATCTGAAAAATTCGCAATGACGTAAGGCCCTCCACTTGTGGTTAGCTCAGGAGGGAGCAACGTCGCCCAGTTGATAGGCAAGATTTGAAGCTCTGAGCCTACTGCAGAGCCTAAAGCAGCAAGATTGATGCTCGATTGACCAAATCCTCCAGTCGTCATCTCATTATATTATAATGCAAAATATCTGCAATGAATAGTCTGGTCCTATAAATAGGCTCTAGAAATATAAAAAATCTTTTTTATTTTTGAAATAATAATTTCATCATCTTTTTCTATCCAGCACCAGCAGGCTTCAAAATTACAACCTTTACAAAAATCTCCAAGTGGAGATGGTTTATTTTCTTTAATCTCTTTTTTTATTTGAATAACATATCGAGCCTTCACCCTTTTAATTTTAAGGTAGACTTCAAAAAGTCACAAACAATACATATCGTCGGCCTTACTAAAAAGGGTATAATTGCTGGTGCGAAATCTTTTACACTAACAACAAAAAAAGGCCTCGCCCACCAATAGTGATCTACTTCATGTTTTTCCATAAATAAACATTTTACTGTTTATATGGCATGACTTCAAATTCAACTTCAAAATGCTGCAGGCAGTCAAGAGTGCTCTCCACGACAATTTCAATCCAGCTTGTCGTAAAGACGTTCCTATCGAAGTTTGCAGCTAATTTTACTTCCTTGTTATTTAAAATGATTTCTTCTCTCAATACCTGCTTTTTATCTATTTTTATTTCTTTAATTCTTCCTTTCATAGGGTAAACATGAAGGTGTGTAATTTCATGCTCACCAAAGATTGGCGTGCAACATTCTGCCACCAACACCTCTCGAGGAGGTAAATGCCTTTTTATTTTAAAGTACTTCGCCATCCCTAGAGTCTTCTGGTGGAGGTACCAAAACTCCGAAAATTTCAATGTCTTCAACACAAAGTGGATACTCGCTACCGCAAATGTAAACGGTGCTATCATCTTCAACTAAGATAACTTCCCAGTCATCATCTTTTTCAAGTTTTGCCCAATAGTGTCCTGGCTCTTTCATGTTTGTTACCTTCATTCTTGCTTTCTATACTTGTTTTCAATCTCGATTTTCTTCAAAGCAAATCTTTTTGTGTGCTTGTACCAATATCTGTATCCTTCATCGTACAAAACTGCATGAGTCCATTCATGTTCAAAGCAATCCTCCATTGCAGCGTGGCACATAAACGGTGAGATCCTCATCACATTTATTCCGTTAGGTTCATCGCTTGAAACAAACTCCGCATAACGCCCATCGTTCGATATTGGCTGTTCATGTAAAACTTTAACCTTAATGTTTTTAAAAGGGAAAAGTTTTCGAAAAGTAGCAGCCATTGTCTGGAACTCATCTTCAGTGGGGATCGGGACGTAAGGAAGCATTTTAACCTTGAGTATTTTTTTGTAACGCATTTCCTTGTCCTCTTCGATATCCTTCTTTGATAACGCTTCCAGCTTGACTGTTGAATTGTTCACTCATTTCAACAAGTCTTTTGGTCATTTCAATCACCTCACTTTCGCTAACTTGGACCTTGATCTTAAGCCCAGCCCTCAAAAGTGGTTCAGAGATTTCAATTTCGTATTTATTCGACTTCAATCGGCGGCCTCCCCTTTGGCATTTGGCGATGGCTTTCATCTACGTAAAGAGGTACCACACCGCGCTTGCCTCGGTCTTTTTCAATCAAGATGAGACCTTGACGAGGAGGTTCATATGCAGCCTTAATGCTCAAGGCAAAAGCGTTGTATCCGATTAAGCTGCCATTCACTACGGCAAAGTCGAAATCGCTCAGCTGATGGTAGTGACCGATGCACGTAATGTCCGCGTACTTGACTGTATTCCACTTTTGAACAGCCTTGTAAAGTGGGACCGACAAACCACCTACGCCACCATTGAACCGCACATCGTCGCCATGGTGGAAACGTAAGACCCAATCGTAAATATCTACGTAAACGTGCGCTCCGTTTGCAATGGTCCAAGTAATGTCTGAAAACTCTTCCGAGTGGGCAAATTGTCGCCGTAAAACGTTGTACATCAACCATTCGTAGCTATTTTTGGCTCCGGTAGAGTGGCGGCGCTTTACACTGGTTCGACCATGGTTGCCATGGCTTCCGATGTATTTAATTTCAAGGTCTGGATGCCGCTGTCTTAGGTAGCGAGTGCCTGCTAAAATAATATCCATCCCAAAAAGCGTCGCTTCGATAGGGGACATTTCATTGCTTTCCAAAAGCTCATCGTGGATGTACCCAGAAATGATGTCGCCTCCCCACCAAACTGTAAGAGAAGTGATCTGGATGCCTCCTCGATTGTAAAAATCGACCCACCAAGAAAGAGCAATAAAAAATTGCTCAGCGCGGGCCCGAGCAATGTGCGGATTATACTTATTGACCCCGTTGATCGTTGCGGGATCGACAAGCTCCTCGATGTGCCAGTCGGAAGCTAAGCAGACAAGGGCTCCTTCTTTTTTCTGAGGATTAAGCGTCGGCTGAATGCTAAAGGTGGGCGCTTCCTCTAAAGAGGCGCCCAACTCAAGCGAGGTTACAAGAGCCTCCTCCGTTTGCATCTGCAACGAAGAGATTTCTTTCGCTTTTTGCCTTTCTTGAGAAAGCTTTCGCTTTAATTTTGCAATCTGCGTGTGAGCTTCAGCGAGATTGTTCGCTTTTGAAGTATCGTTTAACCAGTCGCTAAAATCACTCATTTTTTAGTAGTCTCGCAAGAAAGGGGTTGAAGAATTGGGGCCGGGAATAAAGCCTTGTCGGTTTTGAGCTTTTTCAATTAGCTTTTCTACTTTAGACTTTGTTTTTTCAATTTTTTCGCCCACTATTTCAGTGGTTTCTGCTTTCTTTTCTTGAGACGAGAGCGAAGATCCCGCCTCCGACCAAGACTTTCTTCCTAGATAATTCTTTGCATATCGACGAAGCGTTTCTTCATTTACTTTAAAATCGTAAATGGCCTCGAAACGCTCAGTTGCATCGCGAAGCCGGATGTGGTGAGTGCCTGCGTCATTGGCAGCAAGCATCATCGAGATCTCATTTTTGACCTCTTCTGGCCAAGATTCGTACGTTTTTCCTGCTGAAGAATCTTGATTTTTCTCGTTTTCCTTCATCCAGCTTTCAAAATCGTTTTTCATTTCTTTTTTTTCCTTCTGAAAGTGCTTATTTTAGCCTTCCGAGGCGGAGTGTAGCTGCTTTAAAGGGTATACCAAAACTATTTTTTCTGAGATAATCACTTCATGGATCGAGAAAAAATAACGAAGTTTGCGGATTTAGCGCTCGATCCAAGCGGGATTTTTATTCTTTCTTTTTACATGTTTTTTCATGAGCAAATTGGTGTGGAGTTATCCTCTCATACAATTTTATATCTGGGGCTAGCCGCCGGAATCGCTCGAATTATTTACGAAACTTTGAAGAAGGTTTTTATGGTAAAATCACCGCATGACCCTTGACCAATTTGTACTCCAAGCTCAAGAAATCATTTACATGGCGCTGCTTGCCTTTCTAAGCGTTGCTGTGCCGACCGCCTCGAAGTTTGGCCTAGACTGGCTTCGCTCGAAGATCAAAAATGAACAAGTCAATCATGAGTTAGCTCGCTTAAATGAAGTGATCTCTACCGTCGTTGCTGAAATCGAGCAAACGGGTAAAGTTGAATTCGAAAAGGCCAAAGCAGACGGTAAGGTCACTCAAGAGGAACTCGCTGAAATTGCAAGCTCTCTAAAAGAAAAGGCTACCTCAAAAGTTAAGGCCATCGTCGGTGAAGAATCTCCTAAACTTCTAAGCGCCGCTCTTTCAGGCTTCAAGGTCGAAGATTACATCTCTGCCAAGATCGAAGAACAAGTTTTAAAGCTTAAGAAGTAGCCTCGAACACACTCGACAAAGCATTCGTTGTCGACCACCTTCGACAACCTCCAAGCCATCTTGGACGATCGCTTATTGTGGTATACTTGAGCCATGGGCTCGAAGAAACAAGAAATTGAAAAGGCGGCTTACGGGTACGTGTACACACGGACCTGGATTCCGCCTTTTGACTTGGATTGCATGTGGGAAGAATCCAAGCACGCCTTCGTAGAAGGCGCTTTGTGGGCTTTGGTACACTATCAAGACAAGGATACCGCCGAAGCGAGAAAGCTAGCTGAGAAGGCCCTCAACTACCTCGAGCGTCCCGTATTTTCCACTGAAGGCGATACCTACACAGCTTTCAAAAATCGTTTGGAACATGCAAAGGAAATCTTTAAAAAGATTAAAGATCTTCCATAGCTTCGTATAGTCTTTTTTTCCATTGAGGCGATTGCCCAGCAAGGGCGTGGTCTGCGCCCTTAATTCCATCAAAAGGTATCTTCATTTTTTCATAATAATCTTTAGATCTTTTGTACGGTACGGTTACATCATTTTGACCGTGAATCGCTCGAATATTTGGTAATTTTGAAGACCAAAGCTTTTCAGGAAGCCAACCAGACACAGGAAGAGCAAAGCCAAATTCCTTTGGATACATCGAAGCTAAGGCTAAAACCAACATCCCACCTTGGCTATGCCCAGTTATGATTTTCTTGCCTTGAGTGGGGTAACATCTCGTTAGTTCCTTTAAAAAAGGCTTAAGAGATTTTGCAGCTTCTTGCATTTGACTGGCAAGTTTCGCTTGATCTTCAGATTTAGCGCGTAAACCCCACCAAGCAAAACTTGTTGAAGATCTCTCTAAGCCTCCTCGAGGAGCAATGATTCGAAAAGGCTTAGGCGCATCATTTAGCTCTTCAAACCGACTTCCCAAATAAGCGGGATTGCTTCCAAGCCCATGGAAATAGATAACCATAGGAAGCTTTTCTTTAGGAGAAGGCTCTCCGATAATATATTCTTCAAAATGTATTGGACTATTTTCAATGTTGCAACTCTTCTTTTTTTTAGGAGAAGAGCTAACAAGCAAAAAAGCCGCTGCTGTTGCTAAAACAAGCGGTGCGACATTTTTCTTTGAAGACATGCTAAAATGCTAGCGATAGATAAATAAAACTTGCCAACAGAAAGATCGCCACGAGAAGCTCCCTACGCTCTTCTCGAGAACTCAAGATAGCCAAGTACCGCATCATCGCCTAACGAATCCTGAAGCAATGGTAAGACCTCTTCGTCATCGAGAGGTGTGCCTAGGACCGCGGAATCGATATTGCTTTGAGGTGGCACAAGTTCCCCAAGCCCTGAAAGCCCACGCTCTTGAGCGCTTTGCAAAAGCTCTTGAGTCACTTCTTCCACCGTATCGAAAACACCTAAGCCAACAAAACGAGCCAATACTCCGCCTGCGATAAAAGAGTTAAAAAGTATTTTATCTTTGTTCTTCTCTGGAGACTCATTAAGTTTTGAAATACTCTCAGGATTCATTTCGATCAAGCATTGAGGCGCAATCGCTTCAACAATGTCTTCTGTAAGGTCAAAGAAATTCTGTTCTTCCGGGTTAAATTCTTTTACATACGAATCAATTAAAGATAAGTGCTCATCCAAAAATTTATCAGTCTCAGGACTCGGTTGCTGAGCCTGAGAAAACCTATCCGCTAAAACAGAAATTCGAGTTCCTCCAATCGAAACTTCAGAACAATCTGCATTGACACTCAAAGATTCAGATTTTGGAGCGCTAGGATCTTCTTTTTTCTTAGGAGTAGGCTCCTTTATCTCTTCACCATCATCCTCTTCTTTGGAAACTTCAGCCGTTCCGTTATCGGATTTTTTCTTTGAAGATTTTTTCTTTGGTGCTAACAAAAATAAAGCAAGGGCACCTGTTGCTAAAAGTAATCCGCCACGTTTCATATTTTTTACTCTTTTCGATCGTTTTCAACATTTGACTTGGGTAAATCCCCAAATCGCTCGAACATCTCTTTTTTCGCTCGAGCGTCTTTACTCAAATCTTTAAACTCTTGTGAATATTCAGGAAGGTCTTCTTCCGATATCCCTTGTGATTTTACCAGAATTTTGTCCACTCTGCGAAATCCTTCATCGATCATCAAAGTTTGATTGATGCTTTCAATTTTTAGTTGATGAATATCTGCTGAGTTTGTCTGAATCGCAGCATCCACATCACTATTTCTTTGTTCAATATTAATTTCATGACGAATTTGAGTGCCGTACCAAGTTAAAAACGCAAGAGCTACAGCCGCAATAAAACTTACAACTTTACCACCATGTTTAGCAACGAAAGTTTGAGATTTTTGCCACCTTTCTGCATCTACAGCAGCTTGCTGTTTATGCGAAGAACGCAAAGCCTCCAACTCTTTATGTTCTCTTTCATGTTTTTCTTCATCGCGCTTTAAAAAAGCATCGAAACGCCCCGAAAGCGTCCGAACTTGCCCCTCTAAATCATCCATCGTCATTGCAATATCATTGTTCGAAACGGAACGGTGAGGATAAGCGCCATTTGCGGTGTGAGAGTGGTGATCTCTAGCGGTGTTGTCATCCATGGCAAACCTATTATATATAATTATAGTTCAATGGTATATAACCTGTGTTACTTACTGAACAATTTGAAGAGGATTTTTTTCAATTTTCAATTCAACCTGCTCCAAAGTCAGACCTTGGACTCTCCATTCATGAATCAACAATACAGACCTTTCAAAACCAAAAACTTTATTTACTCGAGCAAATAAATGATGGAGTTTATCTTGCTGATGTGAAGTCAAAGAAGATTGAGCCTCGTAACAAAATTCAATAATCTCTTGTTGAAGCTCGCTCGGTAAGGGTACCGAGTAAATATCGCCCTTGTCCATAAGCTTTTTTTGCACAGACATCGGAACAGACTTTCTAAATTTTGAACAAAGCTCTACACCCCGATGCAGCATCTCAATGATTTGCTGGTCTTCTTTCATAACTTACATTATTCTATCATTTCATTTTTTTATTTTTCAGTCTTGATTTTTTTCTTTCTTTTTAACATTGATGGATTACGAAGACTCTCTTACGTTGTAAATGTGCCGCTTCATGAAAAAGATGCGATCCCCTTGCTTAATATCTTGATTGTTATAAAGGCGATTGCAAATCTGCCCATGCCAGCGCTTACCGATGTAGCCGGTAACCAAAAGCCAAAACCGTTCACCGTTACGGCAAACTTGAACGTAGTCCCCTACGCCAATGCGCCTTAAATCTGCCTGCGAAGGTCGGTCAAACGACGCATACTTTTCCGAAAGCTTTTTTGCATCCGAAAGACCTTCGATTTTAAGGGCAGGCTCTGAAGGGTTGTTACGAGGCGTCGGCGTTGGTTTTTCGTGAAATATATCAAAAGTCTCAGGGTTTTTATTTAAAGCTCTGCGCCTTTTATCCTCGCGAACTGCTTTTTCAACCTGCTTGCGCAAGGGTTCTCCACCCCAAATTAGCCAAGCTTGAATCGCTCTGCTCTCCTCAGGCTTTAAACCCTTTGCCTTCGCATTGACATAATGTCGTCGGTGCCGATCGAAAAAAGCTTTGACCTGATACGCATTGACCTTCTTACCTGCAATAATATCTCGAGCGCGTAGAACTCCAGAGCCAATACCTTGCTCTGCTGCTTGAAGCGCATCAAGACCTCCCTTTTTACTTTTCGGGGCCTTTTTGCGAGCTTCAAGACCTAACTTAGCATCCGCAATGGCAGCTTTATTGGGCTTAATATATAGCTCTCGACGTTTCATCTTTTAAAAAGTAAAGGAGTAATCATCATCTTTAGCGCCTCCCCGACGACCTGCCACTGTAGCCTTTGCGCTAGCAGTATCTGGGATCTTCATCACCGATTCCATAACCTTTTTGCTGAATTGGTCTCGAATCTTTCTGCGGTTTAATAGGTTTTTAAGACCACAAGTATCGATACCACGAATCACTCCAAAGTAATAACCTACCCGAAATGCATCGTCATTGTCCGAGGGGATTGAAAAAAGCTGTGTCAGATCTGCAATATCTTCAGGACGGGCAGCTTCTTTAGGAAGCTTCATTGCAGATTGTCGACCGATTGGGTTTTTCTTACGCATCGACCGAGCAACGCCTCGATGTGCATTTTTGTAAAGCTTAACGACCTTGCTGGGGTTTTCTCGAGCAGCGACCACAGCCTTTGCTCCTACAACGCCTCCAGCCAAGCGACAAATGCGCTTTTCCAGTTCTGTGCAATCATGGTCTTGCAATCGTCGCTTTGCAGTTTCATTGTCACCAACGAAAATTTGATACGTGTACCCCTTTGAGGTTTTTTTCACGTAATAAGAATACTTGTCTTTTTCCACAAATCGCTCTTCCCCCGAACGCATGTTTTGACAGTCTTTGGCTCGTTTAATACCTTCCATCTTCGTCATTTTACCTTTAACCTTTGCTTTTTGTAAAATAAAGTTTATTTCACTCGGCATCTCTACCTTAGTTTCTTCAGGCTTTTCATCTAACATTGTAGCAATATTACTTTCAATGTATGAGATCTTTTCCGCGTTTGCGGAAAGCCATTGTCTATCTTTTTTATCCAAAATGTAATAGTTACTGCCCTGCAATACTGAAGATAAAATCCGAGCAGCGATGTTAATCGACTTGCTTGCCGAGTCTTTGTTCGCGGCAATACCTCGAAGTAAAGTGATTCGACCTTGACCTGAAATAGGTCTCATGCTCAATTCATAACGATATTTGTTTTCGCTTAGCTTTTTTAAACGCTGAAGCTTTTGGACTCGCTCTTCTTTTCTTTCAGGAAAATCTCGAAGTTCATCGACATCTTTTTCAAGAAAGCTGATCTCGTCTTTTAAAGATTCTAAACGCCCTAAAATTCGACGAGCTTCAATCTCTAAAACCTCAAAATCCTTGTCTTCTTCTCGAGACTTACCTCGCTCTTTTAATTCAAACTCAGAAAAAGTAAGATACGGATTTGCAGTCCCGCCATACTTTTTAGCGAACTGTTTTTCATATTCTAAAATAAGACGAGTTAATTTTACGGCAGACTTAAAGTTAGTAAACTTTTTGTCAATCGTTTTGTATTCTTTACTTGTTCCACGACCTTCATAAATCAAGAAATTTAAAGTTTCTTCATAATCATCTAAAGCTTCTTCTTCATTTTTTGAAAGGTCTAATGCATAGATAGGAGTTTCACGAAGTTGCTTTCGAATATCGTTGTAAAGAGCTTTGTCACGAACCAAAGAGCCTCGACCCGCTCTTTCAAATCTTTCTTCTGCGCTTTTTAAAAGTGATTTACGAGATCGCTCAATCGAAGCGACTTTTCTTTTATGCCTTTGTCGATAAAGCTTTTTTTTGTAATCCCGATATCCTCGAAGAAGCTCTTCACGCCGCTGAGGCGCGCTTTTCATCCCAGGCGTAAGCATGAGCTGTTGTTGAAGAGCTTGTCTTTGACCTGGGGTTTTTGTATTTGAAGCAGCTAAAGCTGTCGTGTAAAGTTTATTTATTTCTTTGATTTGATAATTTTTCAGCTCTGACAAAGCTTCAAAATATCGATCTTGAAACTGTTTGAGAGGAACTTTTTTATCAAGATAAGTCAGCAAAAGATCTCGGATAATACGAAGAGATTCTTGCTGCTTTTGATCGAATTCAATGATTTTACCCGTGGTCACACGGAGCTGTTTTTTAATGATAGGCTCTGAGGTGCCGCCTTCTTGGACCTTTCTTTCTTCACGTACTCGTTCTAGGGCAGTTTTTCCTAACGATCCTACACGACCTTCAAAGACATATTCGACTTTACCATCTTTAATTTTAGGAACCTGCCATATGCCATCATTAGCCAAGATCATATTGATTTCGCCAACCAGGTTGTAAGCGAAAATCTTTGGATCGTTTTGAAGCTGAGATGCAGTGATACCTAAATCAAGATCTCTGCCTGCAGCTCTTTCTTGAATAAGTTTCCTGCGATCTTTTATTTGCTTTTCAAGAGCTTTAGATAGTTCTTTGCGTTCGCTTTCTGTTTCATCGTATTTGGCAATACGTTCAAAATCACGAGCTTCAATCGTTCTTCGAGGTTTTGGTAATCTCAAGGGAGGATTTGATCTTGGATAACCCAAAAGGTGAACAAGCATCTTCGTGCTTTTCTTTTTTGTTTGGGTTAGTTGTTTCAAGGTAAATTCCTCCAGCCCCTAGCTGCTCGCTTGGCAGCTTTTCTAGCATTCGCTACACGATTATAACGCGCATTTCTTTGTGCGTGTTGACTTCTTTGCTTTAAAACATCTGATTGAAGTTCAAAGTCTTTTTTTAGCTCTTTTTCTTTAAGTTTCGAAGATTTAAATTTTGCGATATAATTAGCCCACTGCCCCTTAGGTAATTTTTTATTTTTAAAAGGAAGTTTGTTTTTATATTTTGTAGGGTCAAAAGATATTAATTCTAATTCATCTTTATTACTTTCAAAGAAAGTGTTAGCCCCCATATCGCCTGTCTTGTGCATGTGGTCTGAAATAGCGCAAAGGCATTGTCTTTTTGAAGGGTATCGACCCAGAAAATCCCCATTCATACAACCACAACAATAAAAACGATCTGCCACAGGGTAAATAAGATAATCCTCAACATCAAGCTGTGGAACACTTTCTGCGCTGCATCCAAATAATTCTCCCCATCGGCTTTTCAATTCCCAAGGAGTTACAATCTCTGGCGTTCGAGTAGGATCTACACTTGAAGCTCCATAGATATCAACAATCAAGCCTAGTAATTGCGCTCGATGTACTGGGTCTGGAGAAGATGATCTTCTTACAATCTTCTTTGGAGAAACCTGAGAGCACGCGCTTAACTCTTCAAGACCCGCAAAAGCGTAGCTTTCTAGAATATTTGAAGTTACAGGAGCCGTATACACTTCAAAGTTTTTTTGATGAAGTTTTCTTCGTTCCCAAAATTGCCAAAAATACTTATCACGGCGAGGGATTCTAAATACAACTCCCCCGCCGTGAAGAAACGCTTCAATATCACCGGTTGTTGCGTAAACTTCTAGGCCATCTTTAAACGTAAAGATTGGCTTTGGATTACGCATCTGCGATACGAACGATCGTAACCTTTGTAAGAGAGTCTGTCGGAGTAAAACCGTTCACTAAAGAAGTGCAAATAAAGGCTACCGCAACTCCTACAGGAGCTGAAAATGTTGCAGGCGCAGTACCCGAATCCGAGACTACAAGAGTCGTTGAGATCGATAGTGAGTCACCTGCTGCTGCAGGATTTCGATTTACCCCAATATTTAGAATATCGACCACTGTAGGTTGAAAACCAGCTTCTGGAGCAATAGCGATAACAGGCAAAGTTCCGCTATCTTCTTTAACAATGGCCCCTGCTAAAATGCTTGAAGCTGGATTTCCTCCAAGATTGAAGGTGATTTGATAAACGCCAGCAGCATTAATGTTGAACGAAGTCGCATCTCCTGTGACTTCGCCAAGCGCTGGAGTTGTGACAACGATATCACCTAAAGTTGCAATGGTCGCCGCATCGAAACGAAGGCCTGTAAGGCTTACTGTGCCTTGAGGGGTTGCATCAAGAGGCCCTCCTGTAGCTAGCGCGGTACCCGCAGCAGTCAAGCCGCTTGCTGAGCCTGCATTTGAAGTTCCTGAAGCGACAATCTCCCAATTCGCTGTCGCAGCTGTTCCAGCTTTAAGCACAACAATTTGGTTTGCTTCAGTCAGGGAAATAGAAGCTGCCCCACCGATCGTTTCGCCTGCTACTGGTAAAATAACCACACCCGGAAGGGTTGGGTCTGTAGAGGTTATAGTCAGGGTAAAGCCGGGAATCTGAGTCGCAGAAGGTAATTGAACCTCGGGAAAGGGAGGTGCAGCGCCCGCAGTATCCACGATGACAAGCTCGTCATCGAAGTCAAGTTCGATATCTCCTGAAGCTCCGATACTCGCTGCCGTGACAACGCGAGCACCTCGAGGATTTACATTGATATTATTTTGTTGATATTGTTCAGTCATTTTTCAGGCCTTCTTTAGTATTTTAAACAAAAAAGGCCTGAGACACAAAGCCCCAGGCCTTTTTTTCGATTTTTTTTCCCGATTAAGCGCCGGCTGTAGCGAGCGCAAGGAAAAGGTTCGAAGAACCTACCACGATCACATCCGAGGCAGCCCCTGCCGTGAGCGCCACAGAAAGCGCGTTGAACACGACTGTGCTTCCGTCTTCACCCGCATCCTTGGTCACGATGACAGTCTTACCGGCGTAAGAAGCATCGAGAGTAAGGACGATAGCAGCGTTAGCTGAAGTGATATCCACTTCAACAACCTCTGCATCGAGCAAAGGAAGCGTGCCTGTAGCGTCTACCGAAAGGGCAGCCGCTTCCGACAAGGTGCTAAAGCTCGTACCGTCCGAAACAAAAGTCACAGACGATCCCGCAGGAACGCTCTGAGTCGTATCGAAGGTTACAGCACCCGTAGCAGCAGCGTCCACGCTCACCGTAACAAAAGCTCCCTCGTTGCTTGCAGCAGCCGGAGGAAGGATGTTAAGCGGAGTCGCTCGGGTAGCATCTACCGTAACAACGCTGTTGCCTGCAGGAAGCTGAAGCGGGCTAGCTGTAGCCGAGTCAGCGGTGATTTCGCTTGTCGCAAGCGAAAGGTTAATTAAGTTTTGTTCGTACTGAAGTGTCATTTTTCAAGTCTCCTTGGTTTCAAATCGCTGCCTCAAACAATTTTCTAATTCAAGATCTAGGCAGCTTTTAGATCTCAAAACTCGGGGGTTGAAATTTACTTGCTCTTCTTGGGCGCCTTCTTTTTGAGGACTATTTCTCTGACGTATCCATCATTATCCTCCATCATTTGATCAAGGTATTTTTGATCAAGGTATTTTCCTTTGATGCTTGGGTTCTTCTTGGCCGCCTTCTTCTTGGTCGACTTCTTGGTCGCCTTCTTCTTGGTCGACTTCTTGGTCGCCTTCTTCTTGGCCGCCTTCTTCTTGGTCGACTTCTTGGTCGACTTCTTTTTGGTCGCCTTCTTGGTCGACTTCTTTTTGGTCGCCTTCTTGGTCGACTTCTTTTTGGTCGCCTTCTTCTTGGTCGACTTCTTTTTAGGATTAGTATGCGTAGGGTTTTTGCGCTTCGTGCTCTTCTTCTTAGAAGCCTTCTTCTTAGCGCTCTTCTTCTTGGTCGCCTTCTTACGAGTCGAAGGGCGCTTTTTCGCAGGCTTACGCTTTGCGGTTTTCTTCTTTGAAGCGCTGCGTTTTTTAGTCGACTTCTTCTTAGCGGTCTTCTTTTTCGCAGTCTTCTTCTTGGCGCTTTTCTTTTTAGCGCTCTTCTTTTTCTTAGGGTTGCTGTGCGGGCTCTTGTAGCTAAACATTTTTAAACCTCCAGGTTGATCTTTGATGAGTACGGGTCCTTGTTTCCCATCCTCTGAAACGATTTGTAGAGCTTTCTCTACGGTTTTTCCATTCCCCAGGTGTTTACCGTCAAAGTAAACTTTGAATGTACCTGCTTGGATGGGAATTATGACGTATCCTTTGGCATATTCATGTCGTACAGATACGTTTTTGGGCTTTCGCTGCTTTCTTGGTGCAGGGTTCGTTATGAGAACTTTATATTTTTTTGGCTTCATGGAACGCTCCCTTTATTAGGGACGGTATCCCTTGTTTGCCGCATCTCTCACAACGTCTGGCCAGCGCTTACCTCCGATATTGTCTTTGATAAATTTCAACGCATTAAGTGTTTGCGGACCCACGTACCCATCGGGAGCTAGGCCGCCCATACCCGAAGCGAATACTTTGCTTCGAGAGACCGCGTTGTATTCATTTTGAAATCTTCGTACTGTTTCATTCGGAAGGTCGTCCCCTCCGCCCAATGAACCATCAGGCCCAACATCATTTAAGGGTTGATCATTTACATCAACAGGATATCCAAATTCTGCAAAGTGGGAACGAATGCCCATAGCTCCGATAGGATCCCAGTACTGTGTGTCATAGCCGGGCTCTCCCGTGGGGCCTGGAGGACGACCTGGAGGACGCTTGCTTGGAGGCGCTGCGGGAAGCTCTTCCTCTTCTTCATCGTCCTCAATTTCGATCTCCTCAAATCCGTTTTGTTCTTCAGTTGTTTTTTTCTTTTTCTTTTTCTTACTTGAAGAAGCTGCGATAGCGAACACTGCGCCACCGCCAAGGAGTAAAAGCTTTCCCATCTTTGTCATATTAAAAACCTGCCGCCTTTGCGTTTTCTAACATCAAGGGCCATTTGCCTGGAGTGTCATTGAAGTCGATGCTGCGAGCTAAAGCAATGCAGCTGTGATACCCCAATCGACCATCAACAGAAAGTTTGAATCCGAAGGTTTTTGATAACAATGCACCCAAAGTGGAAGATCCAGCATAGTTTTGTATGCGGTTCCAATCTTTTTGGAATTGAGATACTACGGACATTCCTGTTTGCGTATTAAGGTCAAAATTTACCGACCTAAGTTTATTATAATAACTTGGATCTAAAGAGCCAAGTGTTTTTGCAACTTCTGTCGGATAATTGCCGATTTTTTCTCCGTAAGGCCACATCCAATTGGTGTTTGAACCTGCCCAAGTTTTAGCTCCAACATACTTTTCAGATTTTGAAGGCGGCTTTTGAGGTGAGCCGTTCGAAGGATCCATCGAAGGTGAAATCGTTCCACCGGGATCTACAGCTTTTACCTTGCCGCCTAAGCTTTTATTTGCTCGCGCCCACTTCATAAGCGATTGCCAGTCGTAGGCTACAACTGTGTCGAAAACTTCAATTTCACCTGATCGATCTAACCCTAAGGCTACGTCGAGAGGTTTGCGCATCGATTCAGACCAATCTCCATTTACACTTACTCGATAAAACTGAGAAGAGTCTGGCTTTGGATCGTGGTTGTTGTTTAACCAGTCAATCCACATGTTCCAGTCTGTTTGAAATGCTTTAAATGCATTCTTAGTATTTTTACCATAAAGACCATCAACTTTACCTGAGTTATAACCTAGCTCAAGCAGCACTCGTTGTACGGCTTTCCAGAATTTTACATCTCCAACCACAGTCAAAGGTTCAAACTTAATAAAAGTTCCTCCCTGAACGTATTCATCATCAAATTCATACACGGTGGTTAATTGAATTAAATCACCGTGAGTAACTTCTCCAGGTCGAGGCTTTTTATTTTGAGCCTTCATGCCCTCCATCAACTCACTCCATATTTCGATAGCTCGAAGAGTGTCAGAATCAATGGCTCCAGTTTTTGAAAGCCCATTTTCTGATTGAAAAGCACGAATTGCCGCGATCGTATTTGGACCCAGTTTTCCGTCAGGTGCTCCAGGGTTCCACTCTGAATACCCAAAGAAATCTGCAAGACGAATCAACTGAGTTTGAATGGTTTGAGTGTTTTGATCAAATCGGAGAGGCGCGCCTGAAGAAGGCTTTGACTTAGAAGGGCTAGACTTTGAAGGAGCGGTCGAACTCCCCTTCGAAGGGGTCTCTACTTCTTCCTCATCATCAGCTTCTTCTTGATCTTTTCCATTAGGATCTTCTTCTTTCGATTTTTTCGTCTTTTTCTGAGCTGAAAAAGCAAATAATGCAGCCGCACCCGCACCAAGTAAAAGTAATCCACGTTTCGCCATCTCTTAGTTCTCCCAGGGCCATTTGCCATTTTTGTCAAAGTAAGCTTCCGCTTGACCTAAGGCGAGAAGATCGATTTTTTTCAAGACACCTCGAACAGCTTGACCTGCCTGGTTTTCCATGGTCGATTGGAATAAGCGACCCTCAATCGCTCCCTTGACAATAAGATCGTTGCACTCATCAGCTGAAAAGCACATTTCATCTTTGTTGCCAGAAGCCTTATGCATCGCACGGTCGAGAGCATCAATTGTCTCGGTTGTTAAAGTTCCAGTTTGAGGAAGCTCTTCATCGCTTTGGAATTTACGCATAGCAGACTTAGTCTCATTACCCCAATCTCCGTCAGCCCCGTATTTAGGTAAGTCGTAACCTAACGACATGAGAGCTTGCTGGACTGCTCGAGCAATTTCTTTTGGAACCTTCGTCGTCGAACCTGTCGAAGTTTTAGGCTTTTTGCTTGGAGTCTTTGAAGGAGTCTTCGCTGGAGTCAGACCACCTTTTGGAATCGATTTTGTAGGTGTTTTCGCTGGAACTAAACCGCCCTTTGGAACGCTCTTTGTTTGACCACTGCCTGCACTGCCTC
>Ga0209986_10001876_pt1 | contig 19815 bp, 14 predicted proteins | sample BlataG_FD_183168 | JGI IMG/M metagenome (GOLD analysis project Ga0209986, IMG submission 183168) | Deep subsurface microbial communities from Black Sea to uncover new lineages of life (NeLLi) - Black_00105 metaG (SPAdes) (version 2) | ecosystem: Environmental > Aquatic > Marine > Oceanic >... | reverse complement strand
CCGCGCCGCAGGCCAGCCCGGTAAAGCCACGTTCGCAGATCGGTGTGTCGCGGAGCCGGTCGGGGCCGTACTTCGCGTAGAGGCCGGCCGTGGTGCGGAAGTTGCCCCCACGAGGGCCGATCCCCTCGCCGAGTACGAACACCGACGGATCAGCGGCCATCGCGGCCTCGAGCGCCTCGACCGTGGCCTGGATGAAGGAGAGCGGCCGGGCGGCGGGATCGGCCACCGGTTCGCGAACGTCGCGAGGGCTTGCGTAGACGTGCGTGGTCGCATCGGCCGCCGTCGGAGGCGGCGCCGCCTCGGCCGCCGATCGGCCGCGGGCCACCTCGTCGGCCACCTCCGCCTCGATCGTGTCGAGATCCTCCGCCGCGATGCCGTGATCCTGCTCGAGCCGGCGGCGAAAGGCGGCGATCGGGCAGCGTTCCTTCCAGGCCGCCACCTCTTCACGGGTGCGGTAGTCGAAGTCGCCCATGCCCTCGGCGTGGGCCCGCGTGCGGTAGGTCTTGCACTCGATGAGCGTCGCCCCCTCGCCGGCCCGGGCCCGCGCCACCCCCCGCGCCGCCGCGGCATGCACGGCGAGCACGTCGTTGCCGTCGACCTCTTCGCCCACCAGACCGTAGTTGGCCGCGCGGCGGCCCACGTCGGGAATGCCGCTGGCCTCGCTGAAGGGCACCTCGGTCGCGAACTGGTTGTTCTCGCAGATGAAAAGGGTCGGCAGCTTCCAGATGGCGGCCATGTTGAGCGCCTCGTGGAAGCCGCCGTTGTTGACCGCGCCGTCGCCGAAGAAGGCCGCCGCCACGCCGCCATTCTTGGCGAGCTTGAAGGCGTAGCCGCCACCGGCAGCCTGCAGCACGCAGGGGCCCACGATACCGCTCGTGCCCAGCATGCCGATCTCCGGCGCGAAGAGGTGCATGCTACCGCCGCGACCCCGCGAGCAGCCGGTCACCCGGCCAAACAGTTCGGCGATGAGCTGCTCGGGCGGCAGGCCCTTGGCCAGCGCGTGGCCGTGGCCGCGATGCGTGCTGAAGATCACGTCGGCCGGCTGGAGGTGGGCACAGACGCCGGCGGCGATCGCCTCCTGGCCGACATACGTGTGGCAGGCGCCGTGGATGAGCCCCCGCTGGTGGCAGCGGGCGAGTTCCTCCTCGGTGAGCCGGATCACGAGCATCGAGCGAAACAGCCCAAGCAGTGCGTCCCGCTCGAGGCCCAGGGGCGGGCTTTCGGGGTCCAGCGAACGACGTGGCTTGGAGATGGTGGCGGAAAGGTCACTGGCGTGTTTCATCAGTCGTCTCCTTCTGCCCGACCGCCGATCGTGCCGCCCGCGTTCATCGCCAGGTTGCCGCCGTCCATCGGGATGAGCGTGCCCGTCATCCACGACGAGGCGTCGGAGGCGAGCAGCACCATGAGGCCCTGGATGTCTTCGGGCCGGCCGAGCCGCCCCCGCGGAATCCCGGAAAGCCATTGGCCCTCGAGCGTGGGGTCGGCCGCGATCCGCTGCTCGATGCCGGAGTTCATCACCTGCGCCGGCAGGATCGCGTTGACCCGCACGCCCCGCGCGGCCCATTCCGTCGAGAGCTCACGGGTCATCTGCGCCACCGCGGCCATCGCCATCGCGTAGGCGATATGGCCGCGGCCGAGCGACGACACGCCGCCGATGCTGCCGATATTCACGATCGAGCCGCCCCCCTGCCGAAACATCCGACAGGCCGCCTGCCGGCAGTGGGCAAACCGGCCGACCACGAGATTCTCGAGCACCTGCCGGATCTGCTCCGGCGTGATCGCGAGCGGGTCGGCCATGATCGAATCGCCGGCGATGTTGGCAAGGAAATCGACGCGGCCAAACTCGTCATCGATCCACTCGAAGAGCCGGCCGGCCGCGACGACGCTCGACGTGTCGTGAACCCTGGCCACGGCCCGGCCGCCGGCCGACTCAATCTCCCGCCGGGTGGCCGTAAGGCCCGCTTCGTTGCGGTCGAGCATCACCACCGTCGCCCCGTGGGCGGCGAGTGCGACGGCCGACGCCTTGCCCATGCCGCTGGCGGCACCCGAGACGACGGCGATCCGGTCGGTGAGGTCGAATAATGCGGTGGGAGCAGACATTGTCATCCTGTGGGGGAAAGCCGCAACGATGCTGCGGCATCAATGGTGATAAAGGCGTCAGTCGGTGGCGGTGTCAGGGAGCCCGGGGGAGTGGCCGTGGCCGGCATTGAGCGGTTGTTCGATGAGCCGCCACGCAAGCATGGCCATCAGAAAGCCCCAGATCATCACGGCGACCATCGGCCCGACACCGAAGTTGCCGATGATCGAGGGGGCGACAATGCCGCCGGCGTTGGCAACGGAGTTGATCAGCGCGATGCCGGCGGCCGCGGCGGCCCCGCCGAGGAAGAGTGACGGCAGTGTCCAGAACACCGGGAGGACGGCCATCATGCCGGCCTGCGCCACGCAGAGCCCGACAAGTTGTGCCCAGGCGCCGGCTGGCAGCCAGGCAAGCAGCCAGCCGCCGGCTGCCGCTGCGAGGGAGGCAGCGACGATTCCGGCCCGTTGGCCCTGCAAATCCGAGAGCCGGCTGACCACGAGCATCGCGGCCACCGCGGTGATCTGCGGTAGTGTCGAAAGCAGCCCAACCTTCCAGAACAGGCCCCCGGCAGCGCCGGTGGTGGATACCAGCAGGGGTTCGAAGGCGTCTTTAATCAGCTTGGGCAGATAGGCCCCCGTGGCGTTGGTCCCGATGGCGACACTGAGGTAGAGGCCGATCAGGATCCAGATGCGGTGGTCGGCCATGGCTGAGAGCTTTTCACTGCCGCCCGCCTCCAGCCGCCGGCCATCCTCGCTCGCCCGGTCGGCCTCCAGCCAGGCCCGCTCGTCGTCGGCCAGCCACCGGGCCTTGCCGGGGTGATCGGGCAGGAAGAACAACACCGAGATACCCAGCAGCACCGAAGGCAGCCCTTCGAGAACAAAAAGCCATTGCCAGCCAGCGAGGCCGGCCGCGCCGTCGAGTGAGTCGAGGATCAGCCCGGACGCCACGTTGCCCAGAATGTTTGCCAGCGGGATCGCCAGCATGAACCAGGCCACCACCCGGGCCCGAACCACCGCAGGAAACCAGGCGGTCATGTAGAAGATGATGCCGGGAAAGAACCCCGCTTCGGCAACGCCGAGCAGCACCCGGGCGGCGAAGTAGCTTGGTGGACCGGTCACCCAGGCGGTGAGGGTGGAGATCAGCCCCCAGGAAATCATGATCCGCGAAATCCAAAGCCGGGCACCGAACCGCCGCAGCAGCATGTTGCTGGGAACTTCGAAGATCAGGTAGCCCACAAAGAAGATACCGAAGCCCCAGTCGATCACCTGTTCGGAAAACCCGAGGTCATCGACCATGCCCAATCGCGCAAAGCCGACGTTGGCACGGTCGATGATGTTGAAGGTGTACAGCAGTGCCAGAAACGGCACGAGCCGCCAGATCACCTTCTTCATGGTCCGACTGCCGACAGAATCGCTCACGGCTGCGGCTCCGGGCCCGGTTCGACAAGGGCAAGCCCGCGGCCATAGCCGCCGCGGGTGCCGGCGATCTTGATGGGGGCGAACAGAAAGAAGGCTTCGCGCTCAGCGATCGCCTCGAGGCCTGTCAGCATGGCGACAACAGTCAACTCGCGGCTGGCCGCGAACCAGTCGAGCTGTTGGGCAAGCGCGGGGTCGACGCCACTCAGCGACGGGGCGTCGGTGCCGATCAGGCCGACGCCCTGCTCCGCAAGGTAGGCCAGTGCGTCGGCCGCGACCGCCGGCCAACCCTCAGCCGTGCCGGCCAGTGGCATCGCCAGACAGGCATCCTGTTCCGGCAACGGCGGCATGGGCCTGAACGTCCTGTCGGTGTGGCCGGTCTGGAACAGGACGGCTTCGCCCGGCCGAAATGGTCGCGTTCGGGCGTGTCGCTCGAGTATCGCCCGCGTGACGAGCGGTCCTGCCGGCTTGCCGGCGGTGAACGATGCGGTGCCGACAAGGTCACGGACATCGACGACGTGCGCCGGGCCCATCATGCGCTCGAGCGGCGCAGCCGCCGTCCGCAGCGCCGACGTGCCGAGCGGCCCATGTGCCTGCTCGTAGGTGGCCACGGCCGCGCGGATGGCCGGATCAGCAGCTGTGATCTCGGCCCGGTCGGCCGGCAGCGAAAAGCTCGGCAGCACGACATGTGTGCCGGCGAAGCTGTCGAAGAGATGCCCGAGCGCGAAGAAGGGACCGCGCTCCTTCGAGAAGGCGTTGAGCACCTTGGCGATGTAGCGGCCTCCCTCCTCGCCGGGGCCCCAGCCGGGCCAGACGATCGGCAGGTTTTCGTCGAGCGTCACGGACAGGTCGACGACGCCGTGGGCCTTTGACCGGGCGTTGAGCCGGGCAGCAAGGGTTGGCTCGGTGATGGCGACCATCCGGCATTCGCCGCCGGAGCCGCCGGCGTGCTTGGCTGCAAGAATCGCCACGAATCCGCCGGTCGTCGGCAGGCTGCCGAGGTTGGTCGCGCACTCGACCCACACCATCCCGCGGTTGCCGCCGGCCCGGTGCGTGGCCACGGCGAGGTTTGGCAGCGGCCCCATGCTCGCGCCGTCGATCGCGAGCGTCGTCACGCCCCGGTCGGCGAGATAGGTCATCGTCTCAGGTCGAGGTGCCGCCCAGCCAGGAGCCCGCTTGCGGAGTGCGTCGGCGATGAACCGCTCGCCCGCCGGGAACGGCTTGTAGTAGGCGTCGCTATAGCCTGTGCGGAAGCAGACGACGTCGCCGGGCCCGACTGGCCGGTGGGCGATTTCCCACTCACGCACGTGCTCCGGGCCGATCAAAAAGCTCTCACCCGGGGCGGCCGCGTCGCGGTGTTTCGTCAGGTCGATCACGCAGGCCTCGCCGCAGAACTGCCAAGCCGGCACCTTGTCTCCCGTGACGACACCCATCGGCCCCGCGCCGTCGAGCCCGGAGTCGGGGGGTGGCACAAAGTGGGCCGGCGCGTCCCACTGGGTACCCGTGTGCTCATCGATCACGAGCATGTCGCGGTGCCGGCCGGTGCGGCCGAAGGTCGCGGTCGGCACGACCGCCAGCGGCGTCATCCCCACCGGCCAGACGCAGGGCAGATCGGCCGCGACCGTGAGCGAGAGATCGACGACGGCCGGCGGCGAGACGGGCTCGGCGGCACCGCACAGGGCGGCAGCGGCCGTGGCCGCGCAGACCGTGAGGAGCACGACCTGAACCCGAGAACAACTTGGAAAAGGCAGCTTCATGAAGAACTCCGTTGCGGTCAGGTCGGAATGTCGCGAGGGCCGGCCACGCCGTTGACGATCGAGGGCAGAGTGCCGCCGCGGACCGCCGCGACGGCGAGTTCGGCGGCCGTCGTCCGCAGGCGGTGCACGGCCGCGGCGCTCACGCTGGCCACGTGCGGCGCGAGAATCACGTTCGCCCGGCCGAGGATCGGATGGCCGGCAGGAATCGGCTCGGGTGCGAACACATCGAGGGCGGCGCCGGCGACCTGCCCGGAATCGAGTGCGGCGACGAGCGCGTCGGGATCGACCAGATCGCCGCGGGACAGGTTCACGACGAGCAGGCCCGGTTTCGTAGCCGCGAGCGTGGCGGCGTTGAGCATCCCCTTCGTCTCGGGCAGCGACGGGCAGTGGAGCGTGATGAGATCACTCTCGGCGAGCAGCTTTTGCAGTGGCACCGCTTCGGCACCGGCCGCGGCGACCGCCTCGGCCGGTGCCACCGGATCACTCACCAGCACCCGGCCGCCGAAGCCGATGAGCCGCCGCACCACGGCCCGGCCGATCCGGCCGAAGCCGACGACGCCGCAGGTCATGGCTGCCAGCGTGCGGAAGGCGGCCGGCGGGGCGGCGAGCTTCCACTCGCCGGCATGGACGATCCGACTCTGCTCGGCGACCTGCCGCGTGAGGGCGAGGATGAAGGCCAGCGTGTGGTCGGCCACCTCGTCGATGCAGTAGTCAGGGATGTTGCAGACGGGGATGCCGCGGGCCCGCGCGGCGGCGAGATCGACGTTGTCGACCCCGATCCCGTAGCGGACGATCGCGCGGGCCCGCTGCATCGCGTTCACGACGTCGGCATGCACCGGGGCGAACTGCGTGATCACGGCGTCGGCGTCGGCCACCGCCGCGGCGAGCCGGGCAGGATCCTTGCTCTGGACATCGACGAGTTCGGCGGCTGCCGCCGTGACGACGGCTTCCTCGATCGTCAAGTCAGGAAAGCCGTGGTCAGTGACAATGATTTTCATGATGAGTGATTCAATAGAAAGAGACCCAGTCTTGAGCCTACTCTGTCGACAATTATCCTGCAACTGCCGCCATCGTCGCCCGGGGGAGTTATCGGGTGCGGTCGGTCGAGCGGTGGGCAATTGAGGCGGCAGTGACCGCCGAGGCGGCGTAGATCGCGAGGGCGATCCAGACAATCACAAACCCGATGAGCTTGCCGCTGTCAAAAGGCTCTTCGTAAACAAACAGCCCCAGCAGGAACTGCAAGGAGGGCCCGAGATACTGCATCAGCCCGATCGCCGACAGTGGAATTGTTCGCGCAGCAGCCGAAAAGCAGAATAGCGGCACTGCGGTGATGACACCTGACGCCATCATCAGCAGCGTGATCGGCCAACTGACCTGGCCAAACACTCCACGGCCTGCGGTATGCTCAGCCACAAGGAACAATGCTGCGGGGGTGAACAGAAGCAGCGCCTCGACCGTCAGCGAAGACAGGGCGGAGAGCGAGGTTTTTTTCTTGGCCAGGCCGTAGAGGCAGAACGAGCCGGCCAGAAACAATGCGATCCACGGGAAACGCTGGTACTGACCCGCGAGGAAGGCTACGCCCACCGCGGCAATCGCAACCGCCGCCCACTGCAGCGGCCGCAGCCGTTCGCCGAGCAGCACCACTCCCAGCAGCACGCTAAGCAGCGGGTTGAGGAAATAGCCGAGGCTGCTCTCAATCATCCGCCCGTTGGTTATTGCCCAGACGAAACCGAGCCAGTTGGCACCCACGAAGACCGCCGCCAGCGCCTGACGAAAAAGCCGCTGTGGCGATCTGAAAACAGCCCACAGCTCCGCCCCGTGCCCCGTCAGTGCGGCCAGCGGCAAAAGGACCAGCGTCGACCAGCAGACACGATGGGCCACCAACTGCGGGGCGGGAATTGTGTCAAGCTGCTTCCAGAAGATAGGCAGGACGCCCCAGAGGATGAACGCGGCAGCAGCATAGAGGTAACCGGTGGCCCCAGTGGTGGGCAGACGCGGGGATGGTGAGGACTGACCCAATGGTTTGTCTCATCTGAGGAGCAGGCTTTTCGTGGCAGCCTGGGTTGAATTCGCCGCGAACGCTGCGTGTTACTGACTGCCATCGCGGGCCTGCGCCGCATTGTCCGGCTCGGCTTCGACAAAGATCGGCACGAGTCCCTCATCGAGCATCCTTTGGGACACACCAAGTCGGCTGAACCGTGCCATGAAATCTCCAAGATCGGGCGGGGAACGCTACGTGGTCGACCCGTTGGCCAGCGAGGCAAGGCCGAGTGTTTCGTCGGCGGCCCGTGAGGCCCGCTCGAAGACTGCGGCATTCGTCGGCAGCTTCAGATCCTCGTCATAGACGGGGATCATCCGCTTCATGCGGTCCTGTCCCTCGGCCGTGGCCAGCAGGTGAGGCAGGCAGGTCTTGATCGTCTCGACCGCGATGTTCACCGCCACTGAAGCGCCCGGCGAGGCGCCGAGCAGCGCCGCCAGCGATTTGTCATGCGCGGCAAAGACCTCCGTGCCGAAATAGACGGCGCCGCGGTCGGCCTTTTTGATCGTCTGCACGCGGATGCCGGCCTCCACGAGCCGCCAGTCGGCCGTGCGGGCGCGAGGATAGAAATTCCGCAGCGCCTCCATGCGGGTCTCCATGCTTTGCAGTGCCTGCCCGACGAGATACTGCACGAGCGGGTGGTTCTTGACCGCCGCCCGCAGAAGCGTGGTGAGATTGTCGGGCCGGAGCGACCCCGGCAGATCAGTCCAGCGGCCGGTTTCTTTGAGAAACTTCGTCGTCCACGAGCCGAACGGGCCAAAGAGCAACTGCCGCCGGCCGTCGAGTCGTCGAAGGTCGAGATGCGGGGCACCAAGGCTCGGTGACGACGGCGGCGTGGCCCCGTAGACCTTGGCCTCGTGCCGGGCCGCGAGCGTTTCGTCGTCGCTCACGAGCCACTGGCCGCCAATGGGAAATCCACCCAGCCCCCGGGCCTCTGGCAGGCCGGTCGATTGCATCAGCGGCAGGCTGCCGCCGCCTGCGCCCACGAACACGAACCGCGCCCGGTGGACGAGCCGCGCCCCCGAGGCCACGTGCGTCACGGCGACCCACCACGCGTCGTGCTCCCGCCGGAGTCCCGTCACGCGGCAGCCGGTCGCGACCTCGCATCCTTCCTGTGCGCCGAGCCAGCCGAGGAGCCGCCGGGCGAGCAGCCCGTAGTTCACCTCGGTGCCGCCGGCGACCCGCGTGGCGGCGACCCGGGCGGGCCCGCGGCCTTCCATCACGAGCGGCGCCCAGGCCTGGATCGTGGCCGGGTCGGCGGTGGACTCCATGCCGCGAAAGAAGTGGTGCCCGCCGAGCGCGGCCTGCCGCGCCTCGAGCAACGCGACGTCGGCTTCCCCCTGCACGAAGCAGATGTGCGGCACCGCATGAATGAATTTCGCCGGGTCGCCCGCCATGCCATGGGTGACCGCATGGGCCCAGAACTGCCTCGAGTGCTCGAACTGCTCGAAGATCTTCAGCGTTCGGGAGATGTTGACGCTGCCGTCGGCCTCACGGGCGGGCGTGTAGCTCAGTTCGCAGAGCCCGGCATGGCCGGTGCCCGCGTTGTTCCAGCCATCGGAGGCCTCGCGGGCGAGGTCGGAGGTGATCTCACACACCCGGATCGTCAGCCGCGGCTCGAGTTCCTTGAGCATCGCCGCCAGGCTCGCCGACATGATCCCGCTGCCGACGAGCATCACGTCGGTCGTTTCCGGCGGAGGGTACGACGACGATCGATTCATGAGCGCGTGGCGGACGAGTGATACGGTTGTCGACAGTCTGCGAGAGGCATGATAGCCTCTCTCGATTCCGGAGAGGAACCACGGCAGGGACCGATGGCCACGTGCCTCGTCACCAGCGGTGACGATTGCCGACAGATTGATTGGTCGCCGATCCTTTGCCAAACCGGGGAAAACCCCACGAAACGATGAGCAACGTAAGGCCGGATCCGGTAACCTGACGGGAGCCACGAGCAAAGCACCTCCCTTCAGAGTCTGAGACATGATTCGTGGCGTGAGGTTCCTCTTCGACGAGCGGGGTGAGAAGTCTGCCGTGATGATCGACCTTCGACAAGGACGCGGCCTGTGGGATGACATCCTCGATGTCGCCACGGCGAGATCGCGAGAGCGTGAGCCAGCCGAAAGCCGGGCGACCGTTCGGGGCCGATTGGAGAAGGCTGGCCGCCTCAAGAAGAGGCGTCGCCGTGCATGAGGTGCGGATTGGACGTTCCGCTAAGAAGGAACCCGAGTAGCTCCCGGGCACAATCATTGAACGCGTCGCGGCGAAGAGTGAATTTTTCACTGAATAGCCTCGGCCCACTGGCTGTAAAAAGCTCAACCCGACTGGCTGCGGGAAACGATGGGTGTCCGCGAGCGGCGGTTCGGCGACGTGAACGCGGCCCTCGCCGAGGCCTGAACGTCATGGTTTTTGCTGTTCTGGCGGATATTACCGGGGCTTTGAATTCGGTAGAGTACCGGCATGCGGCAGATCATTGTCTGTGGACTGGGCCGGTTCGGACTCAACGTCATCGAGGCGTTGCGGGAGGCGGGCCGCCAGGTGACGGTGATCTCGGACGGGAACACCTCCTCGGAGCGGCGGGAGCGGGCTGAGGCGGCCGGTGCCCGGGTGATCGATGGCGACTTCCGCTTCCCCAAGGTCCGCCGTGAGGCCGGCGTACCGGCGGCGGCAGCTGTGCTGCTGACCACCTCTAACGACGTCGATAATCTCGAGGCGGCCCTCGAGATCCGGGGAGAGGCCCCTGATGTGCCGGTCATCATGCGGCACTCTGAGCCCCAGTTTGCCCGCCGGCTGGAAAAGGACTTTGGCATCGCCGCAGCAATGGCCCCCGCAGTGCTGGCAGCCAGCTCATTCGTTGAGGCGGCGATGTCGGTGACGGCAGAAGAGTCGGTCCTGGTTGGCCGTGACTCCCGCATCGATGTGCCGGCCCGCCGGGTGCGGTTTGAGTTTATCGCCATCCCGCTGCTGCTACTGGCAATCTATCTGTCGGCAATCCTTATCTTTCGGCAGACCCTCGGCCTCGACTGGGTCGATGCGGCCTACTTCACCACCTCGGTGGTTACGACCGTTGGCTTTGGTGATTTTAATTTGCAGCATGCCCCTGACTGGGTGAAGATCTTCGGCATCCTGCTGATGTTCGCCGGCATTGTGCTGGTGGCGATCATCGCCTCGATGCTGACGATCTTCATTGTCTCCGGTGCGGCCAACCAGATGCGAAACGAGTTTCTTGCCCGCCGGATGCGGGGGCATGTGGTGGTCTGCGGTCTCGGGCAGGTCGGGGCGGCGATCACCAGCGACCTCCTCGCCCGCGATATCCCCGTGGTGGCGATTGACCCCGCAGCTGGTGACGAGGAGCACCGGGAACTCAACCTGCGGTGCCCGCTGATCGTGGGAGACTCGACCAAAGCCGCCGTACTCGCCCGGGCCGGAACGGCTCGGGCCCGGGCCCTGATCGCCTGCACTTCCAACGACGCGCTCAACCTCGAGATCGGTCTTACGGCCCAGGGTACCGTCGAGGGCCGCCGGGCCGAGCGGCCGCTGCGGCTGGTGCTCCGCTGCTTTGACCCCGAGTTGGCCCGGCGAATCCATGCGGTCTCCGACGACTACACGCTGCTGTCAGAGGCCAAGATCGCCGCCCCCTTTTTCGTGCGAACCGCCCTGACGCATGCTGTATCACCCGGGGCCGAAACCGTGTGAGGTTTTCGACCGCAGGGCGAACCGTTTCGCGGACAGCCTCAACGTACCGCTGAATCAGATCAGCTTGGTGCGGCCGGGAACGGCTCATCCCGGTGCTGCCAGCGAGCCGTTCGTTTGCACGTTGAGATTGACCGGGAGCCTGGCGGTGAAGCCGATCCGCCCGACCGATCTTGTGGGTCGGCGGATGTGAGAACCGGCCGGGAAAGCTCTCGACGAGGCATGGGCCGTCCATTCAAACGGAGGGGGAGGGATTCATTCGAACCCGTTTCGAGGATAGCCCGGTCAATCGCATCACGGCAACCATGTCACAGCTGATGAGCGGCTCGTCAGCCGCGGGACCGATTAATTTGGGCCCCCGTGGCCCGGTTCTGGATCGCCTTCCCACCGGGGGCTTCGTGCCGTCGCCTACTTTGTGCGCGGCGTCGGCTTCGGGATCGGCTGGCCGCTGAGTTCGCCCGTGATCCAGTCGAGGCCTTCAAGGTTGTCGAGGAGCCGGGCCTCGGCGTCGTTGCCGGTGTGATTGAGGATGCCGATCGGCCCGGCGTAGCCGCTCGCGCAGATCGTTCGGGCCAGTTCCACATCGAGGTCGCCCCGGCCGAGCACCATGATTTTTTGGCCCTTTTTGTCTCCCGCAGCGGTCATGCCATTGAGATTGAGGAAGTGCAGATGCGGCAGCATCTGCCCGAGTGCCTCCTTGAACCTCGGCAGATGGCTGTGGCCATGATGCTGGTTGTAGACGATGCCCACGTTCGGCAGGTTCACCGCCTCGCAGACGGCGACCATGTTTTCAGGCTCGCCCCCCCAGCCGCCGTGGTTGTAGATCGAGAGCCGGCAGCCGGCCTTCGCCAGGGTCTCGGCAAGCGGACGGAGCCTGTCGGCAGCATGCTTCACCTTCGCCGCTTGGTCGAGTTCGCCAGGGGCGCCTGCCACCATCCAGAACGAAGGCGTGAGCCCCCGCGGCTTGAAGCTCTCGAGCAGCTTCGGCAGATCGGGCGGCGTGGTCCAGAAGGCGTCGAGCGCGACACCGTGCTTCGCGAGCGCGTCCCATTCCTGCTCGAACGTCGGCACATGCTCGGGCCGCCAGTCATAGGCAAAGTGTTTGAGACCGAGCTTCTCGAGCATCACAGCCCGCTCCTCCGGCCCGCGTTTCTTCGCGTCGAATGGCACGATGCACCAGGCGACGAGGTTGTCGCGGCGAAAGAGTTCCTTCGCCCGGGCGCCGACGTCGACCGGCTCTGCCGCACGGCTCACTGCCGATGGGCTCGTGATCGCGGTAAAACCGCATACGGTGACGAGTATCAACTGGCGACAGAATGACATGAGAGCTTTCCCTCGAGGTCGGGCCTGTGTGGTCAGGCAGGTTGGGGTTATTCGACGATCAACACACCGTTCATCAGCTTCCAGTGGCCGGGGAACGTGCAGAGGAAGGGGTAGCGGCCCGGCTGCTCGGGCACGGTGAAATGAATCGTCTGCTGCTTGCCGGGCTCGGTGATGTCGGCGTAGGCGATCACGTCGTCGGTCTTCGGCACGTAATGCCGGGCCACGGCCTCGGGATCGACGATCAGGCCATCGGCGAGCGTGCCCACGGCGGCGAGTGTGCCGGGCTTCGCAAGCACCCAGTTGTGCGGCACGACGTCGGGATTCACGAACGTGAGGGCGAGCTTCTCTCCGGGCTTCGCCCGCAGTTCCGGCGTCTTGTAGGCGAGGTTCGAGGCGGCTTCGATTGTGAGGGGCCGGGCTCCCTCGACCTTCTTGAGCCAGGGATTCCGCACGGCCGCCTTCATCATGGCGACGTCACGGAGGATCGGATGGGCCGCCACGGGCCGCGTCACCTCCTGATACTTCGGAATGTCGCGGAACGGCTGATCGAGGGCGTGCACCGTGGCAAACACGTCGCGCGTCATGCCGCCGCCGACAGCCACGTGCAGATGGAGTTGGTTGACCGGCTGGATGTCAGGCATCTCCAGAAACAGGCTCTGGCCGTCGGAGAGCACCGTGGCCGAGCGGATCGGCAGCGGGTCATGCCCGACTGTGCCGTAGTGGCTGGGGGAAAACTCGGGGGAGCCATACGACGGGCCGTAACGGTAGTTCCAGCACTGGGCGAAGTGGTTGGCCGCGTCACCGGCGATGCTCCGGTCGAGCGGCGCCGAGAACCGCAGCAGCACGCCGTTGCGATGGGCGCGAATCCCAATCGGCTGCTGCACGGTGCCGCCGGTGTACCGCACCCGCTGAAAGCAGCCGTCGTCGACGCCGTAGACATGCCAGCCATTCATGCCGCTCACGTAAAGCTGGCCATCGGCCGGGCTGAACCGCCCGCGGTGCACGCCGGAGCGAAAGTCGCCGACGAGCGGCACGACGGCCCCTTGAGCCTGCCCGGCCACCTCGTCGCGGAGCACCAGTAAATGCGTGCAGGCTCCGAACGAAAAATGCACCATCTGGCCGCCGAGCGGCCCCCAGCGATCGCTCGAGACATATGTCTGCCCGCCGCTCGAATGGTCGAGGCCGCGCGGGAGATACACCATCGGCAAGGCTGGCGGCGTGCCGCGGAAGTTCGGCACGGGGTGCGTCGGCGGCTGGCCCGGCTGCTGCCGCACCGCGCAGATTGCCGACGCCGGCGTGTAATCCCCCTCGGAGACCGGCACGGTGAGTGTGCCGTCGGGCAGGAGCCCAAGGCCGTCGGGATTGCGGAAGCCGACAGCCAGCACGTCGATCGTCTTCCCGTCGGGGCTGATCCGCAGGAGCCCCTGGTGCGACGCCGTGAAGAAATTGCCGGCTGCGTCGCGTTCGAGGCCGCACTTGAAGTTGTGGCCACCCGACGGTTCAAAGCGATTCGTCACACAGGCATAGAAGTCGGCTTCGCCGTCGCCATTCATGTCGTCAAGCCGCGTGAGCTGATCGCCGCCGAGCACATAGACGACGTCGTCGTGCACGACGAGTCCGAGCGCCTGATTGAGTCCGGCCGCCATCCGCCGCCAACGGACGTTCTTCAAGTCGGTGTCGAGGCCGGACACCCGCCACACATCCCCCTGGATCGTGCAGATCGCGGCGTCACCATTCGTGAAGAAGCCGTGCCCGCCGAAGAACATGAGCGCACCCCACGGATTTTCAAACGGCGGCGCGATCGTATCGACGGCGTAGGGCGCGGCCGTGCCGGGCGTGCCCGTGGTCGTAAGCACCTGGGGCCACTGGGGTGATCCTCCCTTCACGAGGTCCGCGAGCGGATGGCTTTCCGCCGGCGCGATTTCGCGAACGAGAGCGCCGTCCTTCACCCAGGGAGTGTCGAGATAGCGGACATCGCCGATCGAATAGGAAAAAATCACGCGCTTTCCATGGCGGTAGAAGCCGTGGTAGGTGTGGGGGCCGGCCGGCAGATCAGCGGCGGCGGGCAGCTTGCCGAGTGGTCCGGCAGGGGCGGCGGGAGCGAGAAAGCCATATCGCGTTTTCCCAAATTTCAGGAAGCCGCCCGTCCAGACCGCCTCAAATTGGAGCGTCTCGGGATTGAAGCAGGCAGCGAGTTCGCCCGCGTCGCCGAGCCGCACGCTCACCGCGCGGGGAATCGTCCGACCGCCGACGGCGAGTGGCCATGCCTGCACGGTGCCCTGATCGCAGGCGTCGCGACGGGTGTCATTCCAGGTGGACCAGGGGATGCTCCCCCAGTGGCCGTGCGTGCCGCCATCGAGCCCTGGCCAGGCCGGCAGCAAAAGCGGCATCGGATCGCGGCCGCGGAACTGCAGCGCCTGCTTCGTGTAGGGGTCGTAGATGCGGTGCTTGTTCACCCACAGGTCGCGGTTCGGCCAGTCGTCGGGCCGGAGTGGCTCGCGGGGCACGTCGAATGAGCCAGCCCGGTGGGAGAGCGTTTCGAGGCCGGGCGTGCGGCCGAGCTCCAGAAGATACCGCACGAGGTCGCGACGGTCTTCGGCCGGCAGCGCGGTGAAGACGTTGGCCGGCATGAGCGAGCCGACCTCCGTTCGCTCGTCGATGTCGGTCGGCGCGAGCGAATGGCTCTTGCCCGTCGCATCGACCACCACGACGGCATCAGCTTTCTCTTCCTTGACGATTCCCTGGAGCACGCGGCCGTCGACCAGCGCGAACGTATACGCCCGGTACTCGGGCTTGATGGAGCGGGCCGGCCAGTAGACGCTCTCCACGATTTCTTCGGGCGAGAGGCATGTGGCGATCGTCGTCAGTTCAGGGCCGACGGCACCGCCTTGGCCGGCCACCTTGTGACACGACGTGCAGCCCGTTGTGGCGGCGTTGAATACGCCGGCTCCGCGACGGGCGTCGCCCTGCTCGCGGGCATCGGCGAGGGCCTGCTGGACAAACTCGGCGGTCCATTCTGGTGCAGCCGATTGTCCCGCGGCCGTACCACCGAGCCCGCAGACCGCACTCACGATCACGGCGATCACGGCGGCGCGGGCGACATGCACGACCGCGGCGACCTGCACCGGAAGAGAGAAAAAGACGCTCATGGTGTCAGTTGTACTCCCCGCCGCGAGGGCCGGCTTGCCAGTGGGCGGCGGAGGATGGAATCAGAGCGGCGTGCGGGCACTGGCCGGTATGCGATACTCGGTGGTAATGCCGAAGCCCACCGGAAACCGGACTATGGAACCCTCCTCTGATCTGCGACCGCTCCAGCCAGTGGCAGCCGGCATCGCAGGATTGCTCGATCAGATCGACGGCGTGCAGTGTTGGATCAAGAATCCAGAGGGGTGCTACACCTGGGTCAACCGTGGGTTTCTCCTGAACTACGCACTCGAGCGGATCGAGCAGGTTGTCGGACGCACCGATTACGACCTCTCACCACCGCATCTCGCCGACCAGTACCAGGCCGACGACGAGCGTGTACTGCGGGGCGAGAAGGTTGATGGCCGGATCGAACTTGTCGGCCGCTTCGATCGCACCGCCGTCTGGTCGCTCACCACGAAGAAGCCACTTCACGATGCCCGCGGCAGGATCATCGGCACGGTGGGAATGACGCGGGTTGTCGATGCCGACGCTGTGCATGCGGGGAGCGAAGATGCGGCTCTCGGCCTCGTGCTTGTCCACATGCGGAAACACTTCGCCGAGCCACTTTCCAATACCGAGTTGGCGCGGATGGCCGGCCGCTCCGTACGGGCCTTCGAGCGGATGTTTCGCCGGCAGATGCAAGCCACCCCACAGCAGTTCCTGCGGCGGCTGCGGCTGCGGCTAGCCTGCCGTGAGTTGACGACCACGCGGCGTTCCCTCGCCGCGATCGCCGTGGACCACGGCTTCTGCGACCAGAGCCACTTTGTGCGTGAGTTTCGCCGCGAATTCGGGAGCCCACCAGGCGAGTACCGCAAGCGGCAGAATGGCACTGTGGGCCGCAGCGATCCGCGAAAACGCTAAGCCACCGCGCCTGGCCAGCCCGGCTGCCAGGTGTCTTCCATGCGCGGAAAACGCTGCCGCAGGGCGATGTAGTCCTCCACCATGCCCCGAATCTGCGGCTGCAATTGAGCCTGATACGCCGGATCGGAAATCGGCTCCAGCGGCAACAGGTAGAAGTGCCAGGTCGGCTTGCGGGTGGCACTGTGATACCCCATGTGCAGCGTCCGCCGCGGCGTTTCCATGCCGGCGTTGTAGCCGCGATGAATCAGATTGTTGTTGTAGAGCAGGGCGTGGCCGGCGGGAATCTTCACCGGCACCCCACCTGGCATCGCCGCATCGGTCGGCGCGTAGTGCTTCGAGCCGCGGAACGCCGCATCCTCCTCGGGCGTGTTGGGCCGCCGGTGACTGCCGGGCACCACCCACAGGCTCTGTTCCTCGTAGAGCGGCAGATTGATCTGCACGCTATTGTGCGGCCACTCCGACGAGAACAACTCGTCGCGGATCTCGGCCTGCGGGATTTGGATCACGTCACGATGCCAGCCGAGGCTGTAGGAGACCCCGGGGTTGGTTGCAAAGATCGAGGCGTTGTTGATGATCGGATGCGGCCCGAGCAGTTCCTCCACGATCTCGAGCACCGCGGGAATGTGATAGGCATGCAGGATCGACGTGGCCCGCAGGGTGCCGAGCATGTGGATGTAGTACTGCTTCGCGCGGGTGCCAAACGACTCGAGTGGGTCGCCGAGATGCTGCATCGATGAGCATGCGACTTCGTTGCCTGCCATCTTCCTGGCCGGATCGAGTAACTCCGCCATCAGGCGGCGGAAGTCCTCGACCTCGGCGTCGGTGAGCACCCGCTCGAGCACGAATCCATCGCGGGCAAACTGCTGCTGTCTCGGGGTCATGCTGAAATTCCTTCAGGGGAATGGATGGACGAAACCGTGATCTGTCGGCCGCTGGCCGCCGACTCGAGAGCGGCCTCGAGCACGGCGATGACCCGCAAACCGTCGCGAAAGTCGGGGTGGATGGCCCCGCCCGTGTGAATCGCGGTCACGAAGTCGGCGACGGTATGCACGAATGTGTGCTCGTAGCCGATCGTGTGCCCCGGCGGCCACCAGCGGCCGGCATAGGGATGGCAGGCTTCGGTGACGAGGATCGTGCGGAAGCCGCGGATATGCTCGGGATCGTTCCGCGAGTAAAGCTCCAGCTCATTCATCCGCTCGAGGTCGAAGGCGAGGCTGCCCTCGCTGCCATAGATCTCGAAGCGGTTGCGATTCTTGCAGCCGGCGGCGAAGCGGGTGGCCTCGAAGGAGCCGATCGCGCCGTTGGCAAACCGCACGTGCATCAGGGATGCGTCTTCCACGGTCACTCTTCCGCGGGCCGCGGAATCGGCGCTCGTGCCCGCCGAGAAGGTCGCCGCTCCAACGCCCGGCAGCGGCCGTTCGTCGATGAAGCCAGCGGTCAGGCACGACACGCTCTCAATCCTGCCCACGAGAAAGTGGGCCAGGTCGACACTGTGCGAGTTGAGGTCGCCGTGCGGGCCCGAGCCGGCGTGTTCCCGCTGCAGGTGCCAGGTGAGCGGAAACTCTGGATCGATAATCCAGTCCTGCTGATACGTGGCCCGCCAGTGGAAGATGCGGCCGATCCTTCCCTCGTCGATCAACTGCTTGGCCAGCTGGACCGCCGGAACGCGTCGGTAGTTGTGGTTCACGCAATGACGAACCCCTGCTCGGCGCACCACCGCCAGCATCGCCTCCGCGTCGGCCTGGGTGAGTGCCAGCGGCTTCTCGCACAACACATGCTTGCCCGCCTCCGCCGCGGCAATCGCAACCGTGGCGTGCAGCGCCTGCGGCACGCAGACGTCGATCACGTCGAGATCGTCACGGGCCACGAGTGCCCGCCAGTCGCTCTCCACGCTCTGCCAGCCCCAGCGACGGGCGAATTCTTCCGCGGCCACACGGTTGCGTCCGCAGGCAGCCCGCAGCTCGATCGGCCTCGGCAGATCGAAGAACCGCGGGGCCTGCAGCCAGGCGTTGGAGTGGGCCCGGCCCATGAATTGTGTGCCGGCGATCCCGATCCGCAGCGGAGATGCCTCAGGCATGCGCTGCCTCCCCGGCCACCAGCCGCTTGAGATACACGACACTTCGCTCGACCATCTCGTCTTCGCGGCCAAGCCACCGCGCGGCTGGCATATCCACCTCGAAGGCCAGTAGGCCTCGATATCCCCTGCGGGCCAGGATGGTGATAATCTTGTCGATCTCGACGAGCCCCTCGCCGGCCGCCACGCAGGCGAAGTAATTCCAGGCGCGAACGCTGCGGCCTTTCACCGGTTCGATGTCCTTGATGTGGGTGGCCAGCACGTGCGGCGCCAGCTTTTCGGTGGCCTCGACCGGATCATCCTGGACACGAAGAAAGTTGGCCGTGTCGAGATTGACCCCGAAAAACGGTGAATCGACTTCCTCGATGAGCCGCAGGATTTCGTTGGCGTCGTAGTCGATATGGTTTTCAACAGCCAGGGAGACGCCCTCACCGGCGGCCACCCGCACCGCCTCTTTGAACCAGCCGCAGAGAACCCGGAGCTGCGGCTCGTGCGGATCACGGACGAAGCTGAAGCTGCTGCCAACCACCCGCATCACCGTCGCGCCGACGGCCTTCGCATGATGGATGTGGCGAATCATGTCGTCTTTCGCCTGTGGATTCCTGCCCGCTTCGAGGCCGTCGGGATGGCCCCACGCATAGACGCGATCAAAGCCGTAGGCATCGAGCCGGGCCCGTACGTCTGCGAGGTAGCCGGCATCGAAGCTGGGAAAGAAGCACGACTCGAGCGAGATTCCCTCGCAGCCGAGTTCGTGGGCCCGGTCGATCACCCGATCCATGGTGAAGGCCGCGGCCGGCGGATGCTGCTCCGGGTAGACGTCGCCGAGAAAGCGATGGTAGCAGTAGCTGTCGATGCCGACTTTCATGGCCTGTGGTTTCGAGAGGATGAATTTTGAAAAGCTCGTTCCGAGACGCTCGTTTTGATACCTTAGGACTCTGCCGCCGCGGATGCTTGTGCGGGGGCGGCGGGAAACGTGACAGAAACGGCGACTCGGTTTGTGACGACGCCACCTCGAGCGACGTCTGCCGCGATCGGCGGATGCGAGCGTCATGCGTGGCCAACGGCAGCCTGCCCCAGATGCTTTCCGAAAACCCAGCTCAGACCGCAATTGGTCCCGTTGTCGTCGTGTTCGGTCTTGGTCCAGTTCGCCATGAAGCAGCCATGGTTGATCGTGATGAGCGATCCGGGTCCATCGGGGAATTTTGTGGGTCGCAGGTCTTTACCGACGCGTCGGGGCGGTTCCCATGCCATTTCGCCGGACGCTCGCTCCGGTCATCCTGACCTTCACTCACTCGACGGAAACCTCACTTCGCCATCCCGGCTCCGTTCAGTTTCCGACGCCGCTCAATTGGCACGGGAAACGCCCCTCACCCACAATGTTTCCCGAAGAACCC
>Ga0209986_10001875_pt1 | contig 19819 bp, 13 predicted proteins | sample BlataG_FD_183168 | JGI IMG/M metagenome (GOLD analysis project Ga0209986, IMG submission 183168) | Deep subsurface microbial communities from Black Sea to uncover new lineages of life (NeLLi) - Black_00105 metaG (SPAdes) (version 2) | ecosystem: Environmental > Aquatic > Marine > Oceanic >... | reverse complement strand
AACATAATCTTTTGGATGGTGTACGATGCATATTAGCTTTTCGGGTGCGTTTCCACTGGAGTGTGTTCTCCGGAAACATTCAGTGGGATTTTAAAATGAAAAATAGTGCATGAATATCGTATAAAACATATCTTTATTTAAATAGAGGGCTACATAATATCAGTAGGTGAAGAATATGCCAAATAGTCCAGTTTCACTTCGTGGCATCTCGCCGCGTTTAAGTAACTCGTATATTTTTTTGGCTATCGTTTCGATAATCATAGGGATTCTTATCTTTAATTTCTTTATAAAAGTTCCGCACGTTGGAGTGATTACCATTGACACCATTATTATGGACGGAGAAACGAAGGATGAAATTGTTAAGACGTTGAGATATGCAAGAGACGACAATTCAATAAAAGCCGTTGTATTAGAGCTGAATTGCCCGGGTGGAGAGGCGTCAAAGATAGAGGAAATTTATCTTGAGGTGCTTAGACTTAGAAGCAAAAAGCCGGTCGTTACTTCAATAGATGGGATGGGTGTATCGGGAGGGTATTATATTGCAGCAGCTTCTAATTTTATTTACGCGAAACCATCATCCGATATTGGCAATATAGGAGTTATCTCCACGCTTCCCAGCTCAGAGAGTTTAGACGAGGAACGCATAATTACCGGTCCATACAAGTCTGCGCAGTCAAAGAAGCATTATGCAAGCCAGGTTGAGATGATAAAGCAATATTTTGTCGAGTCTATCATTGCACAGAGAAAAGACCGATTGAACGTTGATAAAGAGACTCTATCCAGGGCGGAGATTTATACGGGTATCGAGGGAATGCGATACGGACTTATAGATGAGATAGGCACGAGGTCCGACGCGATTGAAAAGGCAGCGAGTTATGCGGGCATTGCCAATTACGGATTAGTTGACATTAACAAAGCGGTAAGCATCAACGAAAACGCTCCGGAACTCATATCTCCGTATTCGAATGATACCTTATCTAAAGCAAACACAGTGCCAGCAAATTACTATTTTTATTTTACATGGGAGAATGAAGGGCTATGAGAAAAATACTGTTCATGGTGCTAATCGTATGTATTGTGATAGGAGCACAAACACTGTTTTTTTATCGCGGATTATACTCTGCGCCACCAATGAACATATACGATATTGAGGATATAGAGGTTTCATCGCATCTCCCTACCGAATTCATTGACGTGCATGGAACGGGGGATGGAACTGTTCTAATAGATTCATCACATGATAATGGTTTCGAATTAGAAGATTTGAACTTACTTGCGTATAGAATTAGTTCAAGGGGCTATTCGATAGAGTATCTGGAAGAGAGTGCGAGTTTAGAAGAGCGATTGGCAAATGCAAGCGCATATATAGTTATATCGCCGGCAACAGCATTCTCATGGGAAGAAGTGGAAGAAATAAAAAAATTCGTTGACAATGGTGGAAGGCTGATGCTGATTGACGACCCAACCAGACCCGTGCCTGAATCGAAAGACAGGATGAATACACTGTCAACAGAGTTTGGAATCGTCTATCGGAACGATTACCTATATAACTTAAAGGAAAATGCCGGAAACTTCAGGTATATTTATCTTACTGATTTTGAGGACAATGGCATAACGAAGAAATTAAATAAACTGGTTTTCTATACTGCGTGTTCAATCAGCCCGTTAGAGAAAGGAGTGATATTCACCGATGAAAATACGTATTCGTCAATAAGAGAAGTGCCGGGGCGATATTCACCAGTCGTACTCACGGGCTCGAACGTGTTGGCTATTGGCGACCTGACATTTTTAGCAGAGCCATATAACGTTCTGGATAATAATCAGTTGATTTCTAATATTGCAGACTTTTTGACGGATACTTCTGCGTAATTAGTCTGCGAAGGGATAGATGAGCACGAGATGGGTGTGTTTATAAGTAACTCATCAAAAATCGGTCTTGAAAAATTCCACTTTATTTTATTTTTTTGTGGTTAATCTTATTTCGGATGAACTCTTTTACTTTCTTGGCTATTTCAAAGGCTTCTTCTGCGTCTTCTATCCCGGGTTCAAGCCAGACATCGGGATAACGAATCTCCACAGCGTAATCGGTAAGGGTATCCGCATCTCCCAACTCGTCTTTAAAGGAAGAATCTCTGGTAGCGCATAAATCTAACAAATCCATTATCCTATGAGTCTTGGTAAAATAAATTTGATGGTACACTAAAAAGGCTTTTAGATACTTCTCCACTGTCTGCTGGCAGTGAAAACATACGGTGTCTGTAATTGGGTCTTCAAAGGATAATTCTCGTTCTGCGGTCAAAAGATCCTTTTCCGCCTTATTTATCCATTTATTGACCAGGTCCTTAATAATTTCATCTCGACTCATAAATGACCTTTCCAAATTTATTTGCTGGATAGACAATAGTGCCAATAATATCTTTGTATGTCTCAAATTCGTCAGTAGTTTTTACAATTACATCCACAGGAACCTTCAAACCAGCGAGGATTTTCCTCACCTTTCGATTCTGTAACCGTGAGGGTAAATCGCTATCTTTAATAATCAATAAATCCAAATCACTCTCTTCAGTAGGTGTTCCGTTGGCATACGAGCCAAAAAGGATTATCTTCTGCGGCTTGAAGTTCTTTACTATCTCATTGATGGTTTCATTTATCTGCTCTCGAGTTAGCATTAAGACACCTCTTTTTCTCCTTTATCTCACTAACATATAATATTATTCTTCTATATTAAATAAAGATATGGTTTGTAGTGCCTTATAAAAGTGTTGGCTGCTAATTAGTCGGTGAGTGAATGATTGAACTAGCGGTAATACGAATCCCGATAATAAGTTCACTACAAAAAAACTTTAGAAATAGCGAAGTTTAAAACCTTATCGAAAAAATAAATAAAGGAGGAAAACCCCCTTTTAATTTTTCAATTTGCGTCTATGGCACTTCTGTACTAGTGCAAACTGGTGGTGAATCACTCCAGCCCCAGCCTTCTTTTGTTACATTATCTACGCAGAAAATGAATGTCGTTCCATCTGAAGGATTCTTCACTGAGTCAGATTCTAACGATACCGATCCACTGGCATCTGTCACTCCGGAATCGCTATCGCTTGTCGCTCCGCTCCAATAACCGGATACCGTTGCACCTTCAACGGGACTGTTCGAATCATCGAAAATGGTTACCGTTGCTACTGCCCATACAAATGTGTTTCGACCAGCTCTTCTATCACCTAATAACATACTGATGTTATCGACATGCATGGTGTTGCTGGCAGCTTCGTTTGTTGTGAAGTTATATTCCAAGCTTTGAGCTGAATTGCCACTGGAGTCGGTACTGTTCACGACATAGTAGTATGTTGTGTTTGGTGCTAATTCGATAAGGTCAACGGCATGAGAAGTAACAAAATCGGAGTCGTTCACAATATTTGTGTAAATTCCTGATTCTGTCCCATATTTAACCAAGCTGTCCGCTGCCTCATCAGTATCCCATGTGATCTTTGCAGAAGAGCTTGTTATATCTGAGGCTGTCACATTGGATATTACTGGTAGGGTTGTATCTGATGTAAGTGTCTTAGCAGTATCGTTCACCCATGTTTGATTGATGTTTCCGCTTGTATCTACCGTGTGCGTGCCTATTTCATATTCCGTTCCAGCTTCAAGCCCAGTTGCATTATAGTAGTTCGTTGTCACATTTTCGTTGAATGAACCATTCAGATAGACCATCACATGGCTGAAATCATCATCTGTTGGATTTGTCCATGTCCAGGTAATCCATGTTTCTCCTACTGCGGATTCGTTTAAATCAGTAACGCTTGTCGGTGGAGCAATATCTGGCGGTATCACGTTCCATATCCATGTCTGCATTACAGTACCGTTTGGATTGCTTGCGATTGCCGAGACGTTCCAGGTGCCTATGACAGCGCTCGTGTTTGTGTAGGATGCTTCTTTCGTACTCTTGTTATTCTGAACCTCAGTTCCATTTATCTGCCAGCTAACGTTTACGGTTTGATCTACGGTTATGTTGAATGTTCTTGTTGCTTCCTCTATATCTCTCACTGGAGATTCTGGAGCATATCCGATTATGCTTGGTGCTTCTGGTCCTATTGGTACTGTTGCAAGTGAAGTTTCTGGATCGCCTAACAAGTTAAGCGTGTAGTAACAATATCTCATCCACGGATTATCAGCTACAGTTCCCGCAAGGTCTTCTTTTGAGTCTTGAAATGCAGTACCTATGTTGGTTATATCTTCTACGAACAATGCATCAAAGAATTCAATGTCAAACTGAGCAGAATATGCTTTTGGATACCCCGAAGCATACCAACCAGATCGAGTGTTCCCTATGAATGCAAATGCTCCATTGTCATTGTTTACGAAATGCTCACCTATGCAGTCGTCGTAATCAAAAGCATTTGCGTAGCAACCTATTGTGTAGAACAAGAAGTACTTCTCTTCATTTTGAAGTTTGTCTACATCTGAAATAGTGTAATACTCTTCATAATCTACGCATGCAAGACCAATCACATATTGATTGGCATGTCCGATGTTGTTCACGACATGTTGTCCATCATTTAATTCCCGGGTGGTTGTTAAAACAGACGCAGTGCCATTACTTTCATACAACTTTGTTACACTCCAATCATGGGGAATCATGTCGGTGCAGTTGTCTTTTACTACTCCTCCATCAGTATAGTCATCAAGTTTTGCGCCAAGCATTAACGCGTTTTTTAGGTAATCTGCTGGTGGATCGTCCTCATAGGCTATGGTCTTATTAACGAATCTTGAAACATCATCGACTGTGTTAACCGGTGCTCTCCCAACATAAACCTCAGCAAATAAGTCCTCTTCTCCAGGCTCACCGTACCTCCTATCTCCGTCATCATTCCAAGTTCCATTAAGACCCGCGTAGTAAAGATCAGATGGAATATAATACCCACGCCATCCAATCCTTACGTAAAGGTTTCTAACTGGAATTATCTCAACGTCGCCGCCTAACAGAACATACTCGACACCATTTTTATATTCGTCAATTATATAGTCGCGGATTTTCTCTGGGGTATCACCACCAATCTCATCCAATGTAACTACTTTCGTGCTAACACCCGTATTGTTTTTCCAATCTGCTAATGGTTGGAATTTTGACTTTAATGCACCAGTTGTGATTATAACATACTCGTAGCTGATTGTAGGTTGTGGAATTGTCTCATACGTCTCCGCTACTTCTGGGTTATCTACTACATCCAATACCCGTGCCCCGTCTTGAGGGAGTCCTCTGAAGTTACCGCTTGTAGTTTCAGGAGCTGTATTCACTATCACGTTCATGCTGTCAACGTATGAAATTCTGCCTGCCTTTGGTACGTATTGAACCGGATAAAGATTCAAAATAAGAATCTTGTAACCTCTAAGTTCTTGTATCGATGCTTTTATAAACATCTTACCCGGGAACGGGTTCGTAGACTCGTATATTGCAGGATCAGGCAGCGTTTTATAGTTAGATTCTGACCCCACCGGGACTGGTTCCTGTCCATGTTCGACACGATATTCGCCAGGCAAATGAATTTGATTGCCCGTTACCTCAATACTTTGTACTGTTTTCCCTTGCGGTAGTAAAATGTTAAGTGTTTTGAATGGAAGGACAGGCTCACCGGGATTGCCAATGTTACGCAGATTTTTAACTTTCACTCTGTCATACTCTCCCCTCTCTACTATGGGTTTCGTGAACTTGCATTCGATATGTATTTGCTCACCATCATAGGCTGACTCTATATCTTGAGAACCTTTCTCTTGTGTAAACTCTATCAATCCTGCGTCGGCTTCTGGGTTAACATCTTTTGCTCCACCTGCAACCACAGCCGTCACTGACATCACCATTATCATTGCCATCAATATCGCTACTATTTTTTTCATTTTTTTCTCTTTTCACCTCCTAAGTTTTTTTACCTTTCCATCCCTTGACGAGATGAACATCATCTTATTTATCCTAACTTCAGTTCATCCGTATAAATCTTTTACTTTAACCACCTATAAAAACCTTTCGGAGTTTAAATATTTTTTATTAACAAAGGATTTACAAACGTTATTTTTATATTTTAACCCTTTAGCATAGATTTTCGGGATGTATAATCAAAATTATTTCAACAATATGAAATAAAAACTGAATTCTGTTTGTTTACCGCCAAGATCCTGGAGAGCGCTGAGATGAGATAATTGATTTTTTCGATTCTCTGTGTTCTCTGCGGGCTCCGCGGTAAACAAGTACAACAAGAAATACTATTTTGGTCCTTTTCCCCTCTCAAAATTTCCAGTTTCTCTTACTATTCCGCCTATTTCCGTCTCGTTATATTTTTCAGCCATCCTTTGCAGTCCCTTCTGTGTTGCATTTGCCGGCGTTTCGTTGAATAGTTCTTGCCATTCTGATACATCTGACTGCCGCTTACTACCGCACCAGCATTTGCCATCCCTGCAAATAGGAGTATCACTGCCAATAACCTGTGGACAAATTAGCGCTCTACAATCAGCATCACTTTCACAACCTGTCTTTCTTATATCGCTAATTACTCGTCCTGTTCTCATTTGAGTTCTATTTACACTCGTTTCGTGTCCACGTATAGACACGTTAATTGCATGCTCAATGTGCGGCTTAGCCTGTTCAGGAACTTTATCCAACAACGCTTCAAGAACTTCTACGTGTTTATAAGTCATGTTAATTGCACGCTTTATACGCGGTCTTTCTTGTTCAGGAACTTCATCTACCAAATCAGATAAAATCACAGCGTGTTTATCCGTTGCATTGCACACGTGCTCGGCTAAATCCATTATAAGTCCCTCCCTCTGTCTTTGCATGCACATAAAGGACTCATTAAGTTCTTCCATGTAATCTTCCATCAAACCCCCCGCCCACTCAGGGTTTCCAAGCTCTGTCATTGCTTTTGCTTCTGCTAACCGCGCTTTATAATTTTTTAATACGCACGCATTTTGCAGCGAAAGTAGCAGCTCCAACGCCATTGTCTATATTTACCACTGCTAATCCGGGCGAGCAGCTCTGGAGCATAGAAAGAAGCGCAGCTACTCCTTTTCCTCCGAGTCCATAACCCACAGAAGTAGGAACCCCTATCACTGGCACGTCCACAAGACTTGCTACTACGGAGGGCAATGCACCTTCCATACCTGCAACCACGACTATCGCGGCTACGCGGGCGTTTACAAGTTCCTCAAGAGGTTCTACCAGCCGGTGTATGCCCGCAATGCCCACGTCATACGCTTTTATCACTTCACAACCGCAGACCTCGGCAACCACTCTCGCTTCCTCGGCAACCGGTCTATCCGCAGTTCCTGCTGCAATTAACCCTATCTTACCTATCTTTTCAAACTCATATCCCTTCTTCTTTACTATTACCGTTTTCGCAACCGCGTTATAATCAATTTCAAACTCTTCAGTTTCTGCTTCTACACGCTTTTTTAGCTCTTCCACATCTTTTTCCCTCACACGGCTTATCAACGCAAAACCGTTGGCGGCTGCGAGTGCCATTGCTATGTCAGCCACTTCGTCGCTCCTTTTTCCCTCTGCAAGGATTATCTCCGGTATGCCGCTTCTATAAGACCTGTTTATGTCTATTCTTGCAAAATCCTTTATCTTTCTTACACTTTCCAACTTCAGTTCCTTGCACGCCTCTTCTATGTCTATCTTCCCACTTGCAAATCGCTTCAGTATCTTTTCCATATATATGCTGACACTTCTTTCACACGTTTGATAAAACTCTATTTTTTCCCCCTTTTTAGCATAATAACTATAACTAAGGCGGTTATACATCCAAGCGATTCGAAGCCCGGTATACGGAATGGTTTTGTTGTTTCCTGCGGGGTCTGGCTTGTTTCATTCTGGGGTGTTTGACTTTTCTCGTCCGTTTCATTCTTGATAGGTGTCGTTTGTGGAGTTATTGTAGGCGCTGGTGTAGACGTTATCGCTGGTGTTGGTGTAGGAGCTGGGGTTGGTGTTGGTGTTGGCGTAGGTGTTGGACTGGGGGAAGGTGTGGGCGTTGGCGTAGTGTCTGGTGCACCATCTCCACCATCAGATGATGGTGTCGGGGATGGAGTTGGCGTAGGTGTAGATTCCGCAGGTACTACCGTAACCGTCTTTTCTTTCTCTCCCGCGGTTATCAAAAATTCCCCGAGCGGGACACCCCCGGTATTTATATCGAGTGTGAAATCGCCACTTGAATCTGCGGGGACTTTTATAGACATGGCAACAATCAGGTTTACGGGAGTTGCGTTGTCTGCGGCATCGCCTGATATCTTGATATCCTTTTTGCCTATGATATCCAATGTGATATCCAATAGTGGTGAAATCTCAATTAATTTTGGTAACGAAACAGAAAACTCGACAGCGTCTGTTTTGTTTATAGGTTCTTCCAGAGGATATTTAATCTCAGCTCCATAACATGTAATTGTCATTGTTTGCCCGGAACATGTAATTGTAACCGTTTCGCCTTCAACAGGACTTAACGAAACTTCGATATTTTTTATGTTTTTTGCAATTACTGAAAAATTTTTCTCGTCCTCCGGGAAGTGAATGCCGATGAACTCATCATCGTATGTTCCAGCCTCAGAAACAGGCAAAGAAATCTCAAATGAGGAACCTATCCACACCACTTCGCCTGCCGATGCCTTTCCGGATATTGATAACGTATCACCCTGCACAACTCGAGAGTCTACATTCAATTCCGTTACTTCTGCACTTGTGAGCGTGATAGTAAAAGGAGCGAGTATCAAAAGGATTATTGCCAGAATTATCGGCATTGCACTCATCCGTGTAAAGATTCTCAGATTCATAATAAAAAGAAATATCTGTATCTCTATAAAAAGGTTATCAATTAATCATCGTTTCGTCTGCGTAAAATTAAATAAGCGACTGCTAATAGACCCGCGATTGCAAATATGATTTCGAAGCCGGGTGGTGTTGGTGACGGCGAAGGCGTTGGTGTTATTACAGATGGCAGAGTTGACGTAGGTGTTGGTATAGATTCCGCAAGCTCTATGTGAACGGTCTTTTTTATTTCCCCCGCGGTTACCAAAAATTCCCCGCAAGGGACACCCCCGGTATTTATATCGAGTGTGAAATCGCCATTTGAATCTGCGGTGACTTTGATTGACGTGGCAACACTCAGGTTTACAGAAGTTACGGTGTCTGCTGCATCGCCGTATACCGTGACATCTTTTTTACCATATATGTCCATTTCAACTCCGAATAGCTCTGCTGGAAAGGAAATAGAAAGCGTGGCAATACCCTCTGTTGCATTTAGAGCTCCATCTAATGGATATTCAATCGTCTGCAAAAATACCGGGCTTAATGATACTCGGATATTCTTTACGTTCTCTGCGGTTACAGAGAATTCTTTCTCACCCTCAGGGAATTCAATGCCGATGAACTCTCGAGAGTATTTTCCATCAGAAACCGGCAAAGAAATAGCAAATGAAGATTTTAACCATACCTCTTCGTTTGGCGATGCCGTTCCATATATTGATAGCGTCTCACCTTGCACAACCCAGGGTGGGACAGTCAATTCCGTTACTTCTGCACTGGAAATCGTTACGGAGGCTATACCAATGAACGCACAGAGTACCAATAGACCAACACACGATACTAATTGGATATGTTTCATATTCTTTTCTACCACTCCTGATCAGTTTATCATCTTAATATAATAGCAGGAATCCAATCTTTATAACTTTTTCCATTTGCATCTCTAAACTCTGTGCAGGTGATTGCTCCCGCAGTTGTATTTACTACGGGCTTATGGATTATCTGCGGATAAGAGCCTGTCATAATGGAGTAATTGTAAGTTTTGTTGGCTAATAGAATGAAAGGTTTACTGAAGGTTATGTTGTCCCGGTCTCCGGTATAGCCAGTCCAATTAGCAGTTACATTCCAATTCGATTCATTCCATATTCTTACGTATTCAGAATGCCCCCCCGTTCCCTGGCATGGATATGTGTACATTTTACTCACAAAGACATCGTGGCTTGGTGTGATTGTTCCATTATGTGTGCCGGAGATGCTTGGGTACGTGCCGGGTCCGGTATCAAAGGGTGCTGCAGATTGGAAAAACTTAATAGCAGGAATCCAATCTTTATAACTTTTTCCATTTGCATCTATGAATTCCGAGCAGGTAATTGAACTACCATCCAAAGCTATGTGATTTTGTTTATGTATGATCTGAGGATAAGAGCCGGTGCGTATGGTGTAGTCGTAGGTTACATCGGATTTTAGCGTAAAAGGATCGTTGAAGGTGATATTATGCCAATCGCATCCATAACCTGTCCAATCTCCTTCTGCTATTGTCTCACCAGATTCGTTGTAATAAATTCTAACGTATTCGGAATGCCCTCCCGTTCCAGAGCATGGATATGTGTACATTTTGTACACGGTTATTGTTTGCTTTGGCTTTAATGTTCCATTATGTATTCCTGAGATGCTCGGGTATGTTCCTGAGCCGGTATCGAATATTGGTGTTGGTGCTGGTGTTGGCGTTGGCGTTGGGCTTGCTGTTGGCGTTGGCGTTGGGCTTGCTGTTGGCGTTGGCGTTGGGCTTGCTGTTGGCGTTGGTGTTGGGCTTGCTGTTGGCGTTGGTGTTGGGCTTGCTGTTGGCGTTGGCGTTGGTTCCATAGATACTACCTCAACTGTCTTTTCTATTGTTTCTCCATCTTCACCCCTTGCGGTTATCAAAAATTCCCCGAGCGGGACTCCCCCGGTACTTATATCGAGTGAAAAATCGCCATTTTCATCAGCAAGGGGTGCGTAGTCTTCATCGGATTTGAGGGTGGTGTCAACTTTTAGATTTACTGAAGTTGCGCCATTCGCTGCATCGCCGTACACCTTAACATCCTTTTCGCCAGAGATATCCAGGGTTATGCCTTCCCAGGTTACCGGAAAAGAAATAGAAATCGTGGCAGTACCGTCAGTTGCACTTAGAGGTCCTTCTGAAGGATATTCAATCGTCTGCCAAAATACAGGGTATAATGATATTCGGATATTTTTTATGTTCTCAGCGGTTACAGAGAATGTTTTCTCACCCCAAGGGAAGTCAATGCCGATGAACTCACGAGAGTAATTTCCAAATTCTTCGGAAACCGATAATGCAATCTCAAATGAGGAACCTATCCATACCTCTTCATATGGCGATGCCTTTCCTGATATTGATAACGTCTCACCTTGCACAACCCAGGGTGGGACAGTCAATTCCGTTACTTCTGCACTGGAAATCGTTACGGAGGCTATACCAATGAACGCACAGAGTACCATTAGACCAACACACGATACCAATTGGATATGTTTCATATTCATTTCAACCACTCCTGATCAGTTTATCATCCTAATATAATAGCAGGAATCCAATCTTTATAAATCAGGAAATGAATTTTGTCTGGGTTTCTTCGATTGCAACAAATGATAATAATAAAAAGGGGATAATAAAACAATCCCCTAAAAATTTTTGGATCTTTTGCTTTGCTTTGCTCGACTTTACGGTTACGATTTCTTCCTTCTCCGCATCCGTGGTACGAAAGCAAGTGATACGATTATCGCCACAGCGACTATTGCTACTACTACTACTATTACTATTGCCATGCGTATCCGTGGAATTGGCGGTGTTGGCACAGGCGTGGGCGTTACCGCTGGTGGTAACGTAGGCGTTACTGCTGGTGTTGGTGTTACTACTGCTGTCGGCGTTGGCGTGGGTATAGGTGGTCTTATTGCTAAGCATGCAGCGCATTCTGGATTTGGATCACACGGGTCATTCGGATCTGTTCCTGCAAGCATTTCGTCTCTGTCACTGATGCCATCGCCGTCGGAGTCACGAGGAGGAGCTGCTGGTACGCCGCCACCCCTCGGTGGCGCGGGTGTTGGCGTTGGCACCACCGCTGCAACGGTTGTCATAATATAGCCGGTGGTATAGTTAACATTCGGTGAGGTTGCAGTCACGGTAACATTGAAAGTTCCTGCTGCTGTATTGGTAACGTTCAAAGCAACAATATCCGATGCTCCACCTGATAGTTGCATCAGTGTTCTGTTCAGTGCTGCTGTGGTTGCACCTTCGATGTTCAGAACCGAAAGCGTGTAGGTATCTGCGGTACTGCCTATGTTCGTGACTGTCAGCAGATAGGTCGCATTCACGTTCTCATTGGTTGTCTGATTAGCCGGTTGAGAGATGGTAACACCGTATGTTGGTACGCCCACGAGTGCGAAAACTGAAAAGTGCGAGGTATATGCGCCAAAGGTCACAGTGTCCAAAGTCTGGCTTACAATAAAGATAGGCAGCCTTTCGACCGAGCCGTCATCACTCACCTCAAATAGCCATACGTTGTTTTCGTCACCGCCTGCAACAGTGTTGAACCATTGTAACGGCACCGCCAGGAGGATAGAAACATTGACGATATCTCCTGCTTTCGCTCCTTTCATGAACGCTTGCAGTACCTGTGCTGTATTTTCATCCAGAACTAAAGGAGTTAACTCCGGCGGCGTGGTATTTGCAATTATGTACTTTATACTCGTGTTCACGTCATCAATGCTTGCATGCTGTGTCATCAGGAAGGTATAACCACTTAGCGAGCAGTTGTTGCTGAATTGAACGTCAATTTCACTTTCAACAATACCTATGCCAGTAATAGTGAAGTTCGAGCAAAATTTAGCATTGTCCAGCAGGATTTCGCTCACGGTGCAGGTAACGCGATCACCCTCTACCACAGGGTTCCGCAGCGTGACATTGAGCGTAGAACTGCCGATGTATATAACCAACGTGCTCTCGGGTTTAGCACCGATTTCGGCTGCGTTTTCCGTGGTGGTGTATATAGTCATAACACCGCCGCTTATCTCTACACTGCAGTTATTAACAATTGTTATTGGCGAATGCACAATTCCCATATTCACGTTCCAGTACCAGCCGCTCAATGGAACAGTAGCCTCAAAGGGTACGGAAAGCGTTGTGCTTGCACTGCCACTGCTTGCAGTAACAACCGCTGTACATGGATTCACTGATGAGGTAAGCGTCACATTTGCCATGCCGTTTATGGTCAATGCCAATGCATCTGAAAGCGTTCCATTGGTTGCGGTGAAGAAGACTACCGTTCCGTCTATAACCGCGATGCCATTCGCATCGGTCACATAAGCGAGTATGGTTGCAGTGTCCGTTCCATCTGCGATTAGTTTGGCTGGATTTGCACTCAGCGAGATGTTGTACGCTGGTCCTGGTTCCACAACAGAGGGTGTATAGGTGATGGTTACACTAACGCTGTTCGTGTTAGAGCCGGTGCTGTTATCAATAGCAGTGACCACAATGGTATTGCTTCCGGGCTCAAGGCTGGCAATGGTGTAAAAGACAACAGGCAGAGTGCTGGTATCCACTGGTATAACGCTGCCGTTTACGCTGATGCTGGATATCCCGGTATCGTCAGTTGCACTTCCGGTCACATAGATAGTAGGGTCTGAAGAGATGATATTCATGCCCTGTGTCGGGAATGATACAGTGATGCTCGGCGGTGTAGTGTCAGGCAGTTTCTCATAATTCACAACTCTGGTCACGGTTTCGGTGTTCAGGTTGCTGCTGCCGTCAACTGCTAAAACGGTGATGTTGTTTCTACCTTCATTCAACCACACAGTGGTGCCAAACGTGCCAGCCGAGAGCGTTACAGAGACCCCATTGACAGTAACTGAGCGAATACCACTGCTGTCATTGGCGCTCCCGCTTACTATAACATAGTTGGTATGCACAGTGCCGTCAGCGGGCTGCTCCACGATCAACGTTGGCGGTGTGGTGTCCTCCACATCAGGGGGGGTATAGGTCACAGTTCTAATAACAGTTGCAATGTTGCGCTGCGGGCTATTGTCTGCTGCTTTAATGGTGATGATGTTTGCAATATCTTCTACAAGAATCAGTGAAGTGCTGAATGAGCCATCGGGATTAACTGTAATTGCATTTTCGTTCACCGAAACCGAGTAAATCCCGCTCGGATCGTATGCCGTCCCGCTCACTGTTATCTGGCTGACAGCCACCGTGCCGCTGATAGGTTGGTTTACGATTAAAGTTGGCGGCGTGGTGTCCTCTACATGAGGGTGAGTATAGGTTACGGTTCTGGTAACAGTTGCAATATTGTTGCTGGTGTCTGTTGCAATGACGGTGATTGTGGTTGAACTTTCTACAAGAATCAGTTGTGTACTGAACGAACCGCTTGGCGCAACAGGGATCGTGTCGCCGTTCACCGTAACCGATTGAATACCGCCCAGATCACTGGCTATACCGGTCACTGCAATAAGATTGGTGTAAAAGGTTTGGTCGCTTACAGGCTGGTTTACAATCAGCGTAGGCGACGTAGTGTCCACATCAATAGGTTCATATATCACATTCCTCATGACGGTAACGCTGTTGTGCTGCGGGCTATTGTCTATGGCGGTGATTGTGATGAGATTTGCGCCTTCGTATAGTGTCAGGTCAAAACTGAACGCGCCGCCTGGCTGGAGCGAGGCAGGCACACCGTTCACGGTAACTACATATATGCCGCTACCGTCTGTTGCGAATCCGCTTACCGTAACATAGTTTGTATGCACAGTGCCGTTAATCGGCGTAGTTACAACAAGCATCGGTGCTGTGGTGTCCGGGACAACCGGCGGTATGTAGGTGACAGTTCTTGTGACCGTGGCGGAATTGCCAGAGGTGTCGGTCGCAATGATAGTGATAAGGTTAGAACCCAAATCAAGGATTACTGGCCAGGAGAAAGAACCATCAGATTCAACAGGAACAGAATCACCATCCACCGTGACAGAGATTGCATGCGGCTGATCGACGTTGTCGCTGACCGTGCCGACCACTGAGATTTCGTTTGTTGTGAAATTCTGATTATCTAATGGCTGAGTCACGATCAGCGTTGGCGCTTCGATGTCCTCCTCAACCGGAGTAGTGTAGGTGACATTTCTTATGACCACGGCGGGATTGCCAGAAGTGTCGGTCGCAATAATGGTGATGGTGTTAATAATATCTTCTGTAAGGGTTACCTGATGGGAGAAAGAACCATCAGATTCAACGGAAACAGAATCGCCATTCACCGCGACAGAGATTGCATGCGGCTGGTCGACGTTGTCGCTGACAGTACCGATGACAAAGATTTCGCTCGTCGCGAATACTTGATTGTTCACCGGAGAAGTCACGACCAGCGTTGGCGCTTCGGTGTCCTCTTCAACCGGCGGAGTGTAGGTGACGGTTCTTATGACCTCGGCGAAATTACCAGCGGTGTCGGTGGCGACGATGGTGATGGCGTTAGAACCTTCAGTAAGGGTTAACGGATGGGAGAAAGACCCATCAGATTCAACGGAAACGGACTCGCCATTCACCGTGACAGAGATTGCATGCGGCTGGTCGACGTTGTCGCTGACCTCGCCGGCAACGAAGATTTCGCTCGTCGCGAATACCTGACCATCTATCGGTTGAGTCACGATGAGCGTTGGCGCTTCGGTGTCCTCCTCAACAGGAGTGTAAGTGACAGTTCTTATGACCATGTCAGAATTGCCAGAGGTGTCGGTGGCGACAATGGTGATAGTGTTAGGACCTTCCGTAAGGCTTACCGGATGGGAGAAAGAACCATTTACATCAACAGAAACAAAATTGCCATTCACCGTGACAGAGATCGCCTGCGGCGGATCGACATTGTCGCTGACCTCGCCCACAACTAAGATTTCACTCGTTGCGAATTCCGTATTGTTTATCGGTTGAGTCACGATCAGCTTTGGCGGTGTGATGTCGGGTGGTGCTGTGGGTGTCGCATTTAACTCAACCGTGTTTGTATCTTCATTTGGTGGTGTTGCACTGTCTTCTGCCCTCACACTAAAGTAATATAGTTGCCCATTCGTTAGTCCTGTTACTGTATAGGGTGAAGAACCCACATTTGATAAGTTTGTACCGTCTGTTGCTGGTGAAACTGTGTTATAATACATATTGTACTTAACAGGTGGGCTATCCGCATCGGTTGCCGTGCCATACGTTACTATTACTTGCCCTCCGAGACCTGTATCTGTTGCTGATTGTATTCCTATTGTTGTATCCCATGTTGGCGCTTCGGTGTCGGGTGGCGTTGTGGGTGTCGCAGTTAACTCAACCGCGTTTGTATCTTCGTTTGGTGGTGTTGCACTGTCTTCTACCCTCACGCTAAAGTAGTATAGTTGCCCATTCGTTAGTCCTGTTACTGTATAGGGTGAAGAACCCACATTTGATAAGTTTGTACCGTCTGTTGCTGGTGAAACTGTGTTATAATACACATTGTACTTAACAGGTGGGCTATCCGCATCGGTTGCCGTGCCATACGTTACTATTACTTGCCCTCCGAGACCTGTATCTGTTGCTGATACTATTCCTGTTGTTGTATCCCATGTTGGTGGTGTGGTATCTGGTGTTGGCGTTGGCGTTGATGGTATCGGTGTTGGTGTTGGCGTTGTTGGTGCCGATTCAATGGTGAACGAATATGCATCTTGTGGTTCCATAACGTTTGGTGTTGTATTCAAATCGGCAGCATCTATGATTACATCCACCTTTTGACTGTAGGCGAAATCTGTTGGCGGATTGTATGTGAGCGTATAGTCGGCAGGCGATCCCGTGATAACTGGTGTTACCCCTGCACCCTCAACCTTCATTACTATTGTGGATTGATCCACGCCTATACCAACATCTTTAACGTGAACCACAATGTTCGTGCCCCTCGACACACCCGTATCACCATCTGCTGGGTCATGGCCATCTGTATAAGGTGGTGTTGTGTCCTGTTTAATAACCACAGTAGCAACTTTACCCTCCTGTTCTCCATCTGCTCTCGCTACGAAGTTATAATCACCTGCATCTGCTGGATTCCGCACAAATTGCCTGATAGCAATCGAACCGTTCGTTATATTCAGTTCTGCCGGTACAGTAATATTTAAACTCCCATCTGTTGATCCCGTGGGCAGCGTCAGGTTTACACATGCATAGTAACCCTTATGAGTGTGCGAGAGCGAAGTTGTTCCACCCGCAGTGTAATTTACGTTTACTGTGCCTGTTAATCTATCACCATCACCCTCAGCCCTTACATCTACCTTACTCTGTGGGTACGTAACATTCGCCCTTATTGTAATAGTCCCATGCGCTCCAGTGGCGTTATAAACATCAATTTCCGCAATTATATCGTTTGGCCCCATTGTATCATTCGCCACACCGAATCCTTTCGGAATAGTTATGTTCAATGTGCTGAACCCGGTTGTGTTCACGGTGGCAGTGTATGCGGATATTGCATTTGCTATGCCTGTCTCAGGTGTTATCGTAAAGTTAGTAACTTTTCCAATAACCACAGTAGCAACTTTACCCTCCTGTTCTCCATCTGCTCTCGCTACGAAGTTATAATCACCTGCATCTACTGGATTCCGCACAAACTGCTCGATAGCAATCGAACCGTTCGTTATATTCAGTTCTGCCGGTACAGTAATATTTAAACTCCCATCTGTTGATCCCGTGGGCAGCGTCAGGTTTACACATGCATAGTAACCCTTATGAGTGTGCGAGAGCGAAGTTGTTCCACCCGCAGTGTAATTTACGTTTACTGTGCCTGTTAATCTATCACCATCACCCTCAGCCCTTACATCTACCTTACTCTGTGGGTACGTAACATTCGCCCTTATTGTAATAGTCCCATGCGCTCCAGTGGCGTTATAAACATCAATTTCCGCAATTATATCGTTTGGCCCCATTGTATCATTCGCCACACCGAATCCTTTCGGAATAGTTATGTTCAACGTGCTGAACCCGGTTGTGTTCAGCGTGGCATAGTACGCAGACGTTGCATCTGCTATGCCCGTTGATGGCGTTATCGTAAATAAATCAACGCCAGCCGCAGCAATTGATGTAAACGCAGTCATTCCCAAACTCACTATTAACACAGTCAACGCGATAGCCAGCAATTTCTTATTATTTCCGTTCATACGATTACTTTTTACCCTCATTTTTTCGATATTTACACATTGGTACTTGGAGTTCCCGCCGATGCAACAGACATAAACGCAAACAGTTTAACAGTGCCATTATTATTACCGCTGTTACCGCGATGTCCCCCTTCTTAACTCGCTTTGCTTCTTCTCATGCCAACGCCCCCATCACTGCAACCGCAACGATAGTCAAGAAAGCGAACAGAAGCGGATAGATTGCAACGCCAGTAATCCTTCCGAGCAGTAATGCCTTTTCATTTTCGCTTGCGCTCAACAGCTCCTTAGCTATAAGCAGCGCAATTAAAACAACTACACCAATAGCGCCAAATACCGCCGCCTGGCTCATCGCTACAACCGTTGTAGTAGTAGTCGTGGTTATTGTGGTTAACATTGTAAATCCAGCCCCCCTATCACTATTTCAATATTCCCCTTCTCTTTTTTCATTTCTTTTCCCCCTTTCCTTCGGCTCTTCCATAACGACATATAGAAACAACATGTGCAAAGTCTCTATAAAAGCTTTTCGGTTTTTTTCTCCATCTCATTTTTGAGAAGCTTCTTTTTAGCTCATTCACACATTCTTATTTTCACTATAAAAGCTTTTTCGTCACTTATAATTTAGTTTCAATTGATACTAAAGCTCTAATTCCCGAAATTTTTGTTTACAATATACGAAATAAAAAATTGAAATTATGAAAATAAAATTCTTTCGTCAAAAATTATAAATCACATCAATTTGTAGGTGACTATCATTTCAATATCATCCGCACGAGCGAGTTCATCCGCACCGGGATTTTTTTATATATATAATCCCCCGATTATAAAAGCATTAATGCTGCGAAGAAATCCGTATCTCATCTGTGCCGCGTACTTGCTTCTGGTTACCTGTGCAGAGCTGTTGACGATTTACGATGCAAGGGCAGGTATTGCATTACACGCAGTTATCCTGTTCGCACTGCTTTTGCATTCCGCATTGAAATCAGATACGGATAAAAATTTATCACGATTTCTTATGGCGCTTCTTCTCGCTCCTCTTATCCGAATACTGAGCTTATCAATGCCGCTTGTTCAGTTCAGCTGGCTCTCATGGTTCATGCTCATTTCCATTCCTATATTCATTGCGATCTTTACCTGCATGTGGCTGCAAGGACTTCGTCCAAAAGACGTCGGGCTTTTTGTGCCCCATTTAAGGCACGCACCGGTTGAAGCAAGCGTGATTATCATTGCCATACCCTTTGGAATAATAGAATATCAAATTTTGAAGCCGGCTCCTTTGCCGGGATTAGGGCTGAGCGTAACAAGTTTTATCACCGCATCGCTAATTTTCATTGTATGCACAGGCCTCTTAGAGGAGCTCGCATTCCGGGGCTTGCTCCAGCATAACGCAATAAAATTGATGAGCAAATGGTGGGGTATTCTGTTTGTATCAGCTCTTTTCGGCGTGCTTCACGTTGGCAATCTCGCGCTTTTGGATTGTCTGCTTGCTTTTTCCGTTGGCTTTGTATATTCAATTGTTCGTGAAAAAACAGGTTCTATATACGGAATAAGCATTTCACATGGGCTTATAAACACAATTTTGTTTCTTGTTGCGCCTCTTTATTTTTAATCATGACTTTGCCGCATTTCAAATTTACCGCAGAGAAGGCGGAATTAGAGGTTTAGTTTATTAGCGGTTCAGCTCGTTAGCTAAACCTCTAAACCTCTAAACGGCACTGTCTAAAAATATCGTGATTTATCACCGCGGAGAGCGCAAAGTACGCAGAGTTTTAAGAGTGTTTCAATTCTTGCTGAGTTTTCTGATGCCTCTGCGGTCTCCGCGTGCTCTGCGGTAAAATTTAAGGATATAGTGATTTC
>Ga0209986_10001874_pt1 | contig 19830 bp, 41 predicted proteins | sample BlataG_FD_183168 | JGI IMG/M metagenome (GOLD analysis project Ga0209986, IMG submission 183168) | Deep subsurface microbial communities from Black Sea to uncover new lineages of life (NeLLi) - Black_00105 metaG (SPAdes) (version 2) | ecosystem: Environmental > Aquatic > Marine > Oceanic >... | reverse complement strand
CCCTTATAAGGCTATAAAAAATCGGACGTAAATCTGACGATTTATTCGGTTAACCTAAAAGATTTAGGTTTGCTCGTTTTCCCCTAAAGCATGCGCAGCGAAAAGCGGGATTACGATGCCGAGAGCGAAAACCGCTTAAAACCGCTTAAAATGGCGCTTTTCTGCTGAAATGTAGAAAAGTTTATATACACCTAAAACAGTTCTCTTTATAGTCCGATGCGAAAACCGAGCGAGATAAGGGGGAATAGAAAGAGGGAAGCAGACCCCGAAGGTGAGGACAGGAGAAGAGCAGACGCTGCAGTGAGGAGATACCAGGATAAGCTCGCTGAGGGCTTGAATTTAAAAACAATAGGAGGTGATAACGTAAAAATGGAAACCGAAGACAAAGCAAAGCTGACAGTAGAAGATATAGGTGCTGTGGTAAAGGACAGCGGTTTTAAGGCTGATGAGAAGGTAAAAGTGGCAGCGGTGGACATGCTGACGTCCCTGAGCGATTTTATGACCATAGAGAAGAAGAATGGCGAAACGGGGGCTGAAACCATCCACAGGCTCGAAAGGGAAGGCATATTAACCCCTGCAGCAGCAAAGGAAGCCTTAAAGAAGCTCGACACCGTAAAGACCGCTGTAGGTGGCGTGAAATACGATGAGGACAACCGCAAGAGCATCAATTTTAGTAAGACCGCTGTTAACCACGTTATAAGGCTATTGAACGCCTTATAGGGCTTATTTAGCCTGCAAAACCACCGATTTTTTTTTTTGACTTTTTTCAGGACGGGGTGAATGAAAAAAAAGGAAGGCGTTAAGGATGGAGAAAGAAGGAAAATGGGACTAAATATAAGAGAGCTGAAGAAGCTGATGGACGCAGGAGTAATAGACCAAGAGGCATACCAGAAAGCTATACCATTGGTAGAGGAGAGAGGAGGACAAGAGAAGAAGTTGGACATTTACAACAACCAGAGTGGAGAGCTATGCGTGGTGTTTGGGTATGGACAACGCAAGTGGTATATCAGAGTCCCTTTGTTTTATACCATTTGGGACTATATTAAACTGAAATACCCAATTGATAACGAAGTGGCGAGAGTAAAGCAACAGAAACCAAACAAAGCACTATGGCGGGAACTGAACAGGAACAGGGTGGAGTTAGATGAGTTGGACAAAGAGAGAAAGGTTGGGAGAGAGTTGGGAGTGCATCCCAGTGATGATTGCCATACCTTTGATTGAATATAAAAACAGGAGGAGATGTGTAAAAAAATGGAAAAAACAGAAGATATTGATATAGAGAAGCTGCTTGCTGGAGGGCGGCAGCTTGAGGAGATAGCAAACGCAAAGCTTGAAGTCGAGAGCATGAGGTTAGTGTATGGTGTGAAAGAGAGATTGATGCACCAACTGGATGCAATGGAAAGACTAATTATGGATGATTTGCATCTGGATGATGTGAGGAAGAAAGGAGGTAGTGATTAATGTTGAGACAACTAACAGCAGAGGAGATTCAAGAGTATGCTGCAAGGAAGGATGTGAAAGGGTATGCAGTGATGAACTTTCTTGCTGAAGTGAAGTCTTATCACGACATACGTGAAGCAGTAAGCGATGTAGCTAACGAAGCATACCGATATGACTTAAATGATGAGACGATAGTGGCAATAACACTGGGGATATTCGAGGCAGGGGGTGTGACGTTGTGAAATGAAAACAAAAGAAGAGATTGAAGCAAGTATGAATGACCATATAACTGTAGGTCATTGCTTCTTTGGAGAGGAACAATCTGATGCAGACAAACAACTGTATCTCAATATGGTGGCGGATATTAGAGATACTATTAGTGATGAGCCCAGCATCACAGCTGCTACAAAGAGGGTCTTTGAGGAGCTATTAGGAATGGAATTTAATGAGATGCAGTGGTTTGGCTTGGTGCTAACAATCACTACATATATAGTGTTAGCAGAACAACGTGGAGCTAAGAAACTTGCAAACGTGATGGATTTGTTGTTAGGAGGGAACTGAAACAATGATAGACATACAAGTAGGAGTGGGAGTATGGAACAAGCCGTTTGTAGTGGTTAACCCAAACGATGATGAGGAAGTGGGGAGAGTAATGGGTGCAATAGTGGGCTGGATGCTCCATATAATAGGCGACTACAAGATACAGGGAATGAAGGAGGTGAAGCAGTAATGCAAGTAGGCTTCAAGATAAATCTTGAGAACTATGAGATGATGTCAGTGATGTCGAGTGAGCATGAACAGTGGGAGGATTGCATGAAGGAGGTTTTCGATTTTCTCCTTCAGATACAGCATCCTGCAGTTCAGAAGTTCGCAAAGAACTTTATTGATGTGAAAGTTCAAAAACCTGCTGGAAAGAAACGTCTCAGGAGAGGAGAATGAGTGGACAGAGGCTTAGTCACGGAGATATAGCAGAGATGGCAGAGGAGTATGAAGAGGGAGTGAAACCGAAACCAACGAAGTTCATTATGGTTGTGTATGGATATATTTATTCTGCCCCTGCACACATGGTAATGGCACAATCGTATGAGAGGAAATTTGGGGAGAAGCACACACAAAGAGATGTAGAGGACACCATCATCGAAACAGAGGCATTCATAAGGAATGTGTTGGAAGACTGAAAAGATTTGTGGAGGATTTCTTTTTTTCCTCCACATCTTATATCACCACAAAGGAGATGTAAAAATATGACAACAGGATATAAGTATGTTAAGTGCACGAAATGTGGAAAACCTCTCAGAGTTAAAGCAGCAGGACTAAGAGGTGAAGCATTCAAGCTCCTTGCATGCAATTGTGGCTCGACAAAACTAACAGCTATCGGATATAAGGAGTATAATGAAATAGCCAGTGGGAAAAAGATAAGAAGGAAAGAGAGTGAAAAAACACTAAAAGATGTAAGAGCATCTGCAAGGAGAAAAACAAAGAAAAAGAAAGAGAACGTTGTAACAACACGTCTCTTTGGTTTTCCTCCTATTTGTGGAATGCCAGAGTATAGAAGTGTCTCCTCAACGACTGAAAGGCGTGAGGAGGCGACAAAAAAGGAGAAAACAGAATATGGAAAGAACAAGAAGAAAAAAAGGAAGAGTAGTGACAGTGGACGAAGCCGCAGGGTTGTCGTTACTCGATGAGGGGATGTATCCTGTCGAGTTAGTGGAAATAGTGGACATAGAGACAGACTACGGTGACGGATGGAGGTGGATATTTGATGTGTTGGAAGAAGAGGAAGAGACACTGGTGAGCGGTATCACCTCGCAGCGAATGAGCGAAAAGAGCAAATCTTATGGATGGGCAGCTGCTCTTTTAGGCAAGAAGCCAGACATTGGTGACGAGATTGACCTCGATGAGCTGATAGGTCTGCGTGGAAACGCAGAGCTAAAGACAAAAGAGCTCAGGGACGGGACAGAAGTATCAAATGTGGTAGACATTAAGAAACTACCAAAGCAGAAGGGCAAGAAAAGGACAGAAGAGGAAGAGGTGGAAGGAGAAGAGGAGGAAGAGGTGGAAAAGCCAAAGAAGAGAAAGACAACAGGGAAGACACAAGGTAAGTCAAGGAAGAAGTCACGAGAAGAAGAAGAGGAAGCGGAAGAGGAGGATGAGTGGGACGAGTGAGTGTCCTGCTGTGAGAGAGGAGGCGTTGTCTCCTCTCCACTACTCTTTGGAGGGAAAAAAATGACAGAATATAATGTAAAAATTAAAGTGAGCAGTGGCATACAAGAGTCGTTGGAGGGTAATAAAACATTTGAGAGACAATGGAATGGGTTAATGCATATAGAGGGAACATCACACGATTTTCACACCTCTGGAGGAACGCCAGACCAAGTAATTGAGACAATAGGAATAGAGCTAATCAGTGTGCTACGAGCTCAGTATCATAAGGAGAAGGAGCAAAATGGATATTGATGTGAAGCCAATAAAGGAGTTTGTAGAAAAGCACAAGATGAACTGGGGGGACGAATGGATGCAAGCAGGAGTGGTTTCAGAAGAAGCAGCAGAACTTAAAGAAGCAGTGCTTCGATATGGAGGTCATCAGACAAAGAGAGAAGCTGCAGACGTGATAATATCAGTAATGATATTAGCTGAACTCAAAGGTTGGTTAGCAGAGTTACCAGAATTGGTTGCAGAGAAGATGGAAGAGAACCTTGAGAAACCAGTAGGAAGAAAGTTAGGAGAGAAGGTGAGAAAGGCATGATAACAACAGAAGATTTGAAGAGGGGGATAGAGCTGCAAACACAGATTACAGTGCTGGAAGTATTGCTCAATGAAAAGAGAGGGACACCTATGGATGCTGTTAGGAGAACAATCTTTCCTGACAAATTTAAAAACATACAAATTTCAGTGTTGGAGATACTGTTAGGAGAGAAGAAAGCTGCACTAAAGGAGTTGAAAGAGAAATGCCAGAAGCTGTAGTGGAATTCATAGATGGAAACACAGTGCACTACAGTGATGCAAGAGCAGGACATGCCAGCAGGATACTAACATTCTATGAAGATGATAAACCTATTGGATTTGCTCCATACGAAGCAATATTGGTTGTGTCATGGAAGTTGCAGTCAAACCCTAACTCTCTGCCTTTAACAAAGAGACAGGAGGAGGAACAAACTAAATGCAAATCATAGTTCGATGGTGGGATGGATACATTCAGGTTCTCAACAACATAGTAGAATGGCGTGCAGGGGCATACTTGCTATGGATAAAGTTTGGAGGTGGCCATACCCGTCACATACCACTACAGCAAGTCAGATGGTTTGAGCCGCTACCAAGTGATGACGCATACAAACAAACAAGAACCTTTCCTGTAACAGGAGGAACACAAGAGACATGAATGAACCACTGATGCATAAACGACTTCTGGCGGAAGCCAGTGATTTGACCTCAATGGGAGTAGAGGTGATATTGACATGGTATGTGGGAAAAAAGAAATGGGTAATGGAGGTGATAGGTAAGAATGGGTACAGCAGTTGATTTACATGGAGGAAAACTTCATGAAAACATAAGGAAGATTATAGTGGACTTGCAGAAGATAGATGGAAAGAAACTCAGACAGGTTAGTTCTACAAGGCATGATGGAACGATACCAAGCATAACCATCACGGCGGAGCTAAAGGACTTAAAGTGGAAAAAGGGAGACTGGGTGCTTGTCGGAGTAGCTGACGGCAAGGTAGTCATCGAGAGACCAGAATGATAACACAATGCTCAATAAACTTATCGAGTATGTCTTATCGTCAGCAACTGTCAAAGAGCTCAGAACAGAAAAGGGGCATAGGACAAGAGGAACAATAAACCTATGGATAAACAGTCCTTATGGAACAGGAAAGTCCAGCTCTATCACTTCAATGATGGGTGGTGAACTCGGTGTGATAGTTCAAGACTACTCAATGCCAGGACTTATTGGAACAATAAAGAAAGAAGGATTGGCTGTAGTTGGAGACATAAAACTGCTTCCAAACACTACTGCTTTTCTTGAAGAGTTCCAGAACACAACAAGGGACGAAAGAGGTGTCATGCTCAGTTTAATGGAAGACCACACCTTTACCAGAACTCTTGGGTTTGAAGTCCTAAAACCAGAGCATATAGTGAAAGATGGATTTGGGTTCATAGCAGAAGGGACAAGGATTTCAATATATCTTCAAGCATCATTTGTTATATTCTCTATGACGTATCGAACACCAACAACATTAGATACAGCACTTCTAAGTCGTTGTATTCCTCTGTTTCTCGATACTGCTAAGGAAGAGCAGACCTCTCTGTTTGTTAAAGGCAGAGAGTTAGGGTTTGACTGCAACAAGATAAAGAAAACCAGAGAAGAGCTAAAGGGAACGTCTGTCATAATACCTGAAGAAATAAGAGAGTTAATAGCATCAAAATATACGACTGCCCACATCAAAGCAGAGAACATGACAAGAGCTATGTGGGATTATGCAAGAATAGCTTTCTTGGACTCACACCAAGTAGGAGTGAACGAAATTACAGAGGACATTGTAGATAATGTTGAGTGGTTAGTGAGGATACAAGAGTTGGGATATGCAAAGAGGAGCTTGACGAGAACCGCTTATGAGATATTCATGTATTTAGTAAACCAAGAAGATATGGTAAGAGCAATAGAAATTGGTAAGAAGTTTGGACTGAGTAGAGAATACACAAGCAGGCAATTGAAAAGTTTAGTGAGTAAGAGACTGGTGAACAAAGCCAGTGTTTCAAAAAAGGTTGTTTATTGGGTGGACTAAAACAGGAGGTGTATAACAGATGGGAGAAGAAATAAAAAACTGGAAGTTTAAAGAGTTGGGGATACCTGAAGAGGATTTCAACAAACTCCCTGTGGACGAAATGTTTACTCGATTGAAAGATTTGGAAGATATTGTCAATGTTGAGTTTACAGAAGAGGAAGCAATTGTATCCGCAACTCTAAGCAGATACTATGAAGTGAGGGATTTATCTGCAGAAGCTGGTGAGAAATTAGAGAAAGCAGAATCACTACTTAGTAGAGTTGAAACTGCTGAAGAGAGATATAGGACTGCTGTTCATGAACAAAGGGTATGCATTGGAAGGATTGGTGCATATACAGTATGGTATAGAAGAGCAGAGAGAGCACTGGATACAGCAAGGATGAGACACTACTCTATCAAGATTGGAGTAGAAAGGGAGAGATTACCTGAATTAAAGCATCATGTTGCTCAAGCAAGAGATGTGCTAAGTGTTCTTCCAAGAATATGGACAATAAAAAGAAAAGCAAACGAGTTGAGAAAATTGGTAGCTCATTACAGAGAAAGAATTGGAACACTACATGCAAGTTATGACCATGCAAAAGAGAGGAGAAGAGAACTTGGAGAACTACTGAAGGAAATCAAGAAAGAAATAGCTGAGCTCGAAGTGATACCTGTTGTGATAAGGCATAAATACAGAGAAGTAGAATTTGAAATACACAAAAGCTTGGAATACTCAAAGAAGAAAGCTCATGCAGATGTGAATGTAGAAATGTGGATTTCAGGAACATTCAAGACGTTGTTACCAACAAAATACACAGAAGATGAATGCCTTTGGTATGCAGAAATAGAGAGAGTTTTTAGAAATGTGGTATGCAGTGTTATGGATGACTGCTATCTTGAATATGGAATGCCACATCCAGAAAACACAGATGTTAGATGCAACATAGTTGGCAGCAGAGTAAGTAAGAAAACTGTTATAGATGCTACAAAGCGTTATGAAGAACTCGAAGCACCATTAACAGATAATAAAGTCTCAAGTGCACTGTTAGAAGAGCTGTGGGAGCACAGTAGTTTTATAATCACGTCCTTCACTTTTTTGAAAGACGATGATTTGTCAGTGCCCCTAACAGTTGCTGCTTCTCGAAGAAAAGACCCAGAGCATGCAATTGGAAACTGTATAGATGGTAGAACTAATGAGATGTTGGGAGATGTGATAGCTTGGACAGAAGAGGAAGAGCATGATGCTCTCAAGAAAAGCCTAACAGGAGGTGATTAAAAATGATGACAGATGCAGATATATTATTAGATATAGACCAAAAGGATGTAGATGCAAAAGAGCTTGCAACGAGACTGAGATTTCTTACAATGTTCACTTCATTTGAATTTGTAAAAATAGAAGTGTATGAAACCAGAAAGGGATTTCATTTCTATTTTTGGACGGACAAACCAAAACCTTCAGCAAAGGACAAAGTGGTGATACAGTTAGCACTTGGTTCGGATTACAGGAGGGAGATATTCAATTATCTGAGGATATGCATGACCCCTTTGCCCAAGAAGTGGAATGTGTTGTTCCAGAGCAAGTATGACAAGGAGGGAAACAAAGTGTCATCGGAAGGGCACAGTGCTAAAACAGTTAGATTAGAAGAGGAGATAATGGCACTGTATGAAACAAAGGAGGTGGTGGTGTAAATGAAGAGGAGAAGACCTGTAAAACACGACATACGCATGTATTTGCAGTGCACAAAATGCGGAAACATATTTAGTGTGATAAAGTCTGGAGTTATAAAGTCTTGGGTTTTCAATGGAACACATGGAGAAAAACTCTATCTTACAAATTGTTCAAGATGTGGTGAGGTGCAATGTAGGGTGACAACAAGGAAAGCATTTGATAAGAGCAACGAGGTGAAACCAGATAATGCCAAGTAATATAAAGTTGCGTAGGGGAAACGCAAAGGAACTGATAATAGACGTCCCAGATAAATCAATAGACTTAATCTTGACAGACCCACCATACGATATGATAACTGCAAATATCAGAACGCCACCTTTAACAGACTATACCAAAGAAATACTGGTTAAGAACTTCAGACGGATTTTAAAACCAAATGGAAACCTAATAGTATATGTCGGGCTGCGGGATAAATTTAGATGGGACGATAAATTTAAACAGTATAACTTTGCACTGCGTTCAGAACTAATAATGGTGTATCCAGGAGGCATGAAAAGTCCAAAGCATTTCCTACCAGCACATGAGAGTGCTATGCATTACACTCTCTCCAAGTATTACTACTTTGAAGAAGGTGCACTCTTCGCAGATGTCTACAAGACGCAGAGAGCAAGAGGGTCTACAAGAAACTGGGGATATGATTATGGAACTGCACCCGCAGAGAAAATGCATGTGACACCAAAACCATTGGGCATGGTTCAGAAACTTGTAGAGATATTGTGTCCCGTTGGTGGAAATGTAATAGACCCGTTTATGGGCAGTGGAACAACTGGAGAAGCATGTGTCATAACAGGAAGAAACTTTACAGGATTTGAGATGATAAAGGACATCTATTTATACGCAAAAGACCGCATAAAAACCGCAGGTGGAAAAAGAAAAGAGAACGAAGTGTGGTGGTGATAACATCACCACTCTGTTATTTTTCGTTCAGTCAACCATCGTTGCACAACCATTTTCTTTCTGTCTTGAGTATATACTGCTCTGATAGCTTTTGGTGATATATCACACGGACAATAAACCTCATAGAAATATGGATATTCTGTCATCGGATTGTAGGATTCAACTGTTTCCTCCCATGATTTAATCCATTCCTCCTCCTCCTCAAAACTTACAGTCCTCATACCTGTGTAACCTTGATAATACATATCATACAACACATCTGTAATATGTGTATCACCAATAGTGCATTCACAAGGTATCTGTCCAGGATTTACTTCAAGAACTACAAACTCTAATCCCAAATCTTTCATGCCTGCCATAGCTTTGTAAGCTTGGTCAAAATCTGTCCAAAAATAAACTGCTTCTGGTCGTGATAAAGCTTCGTCTAACATGTGTTGAACTTCCACTGAGCATATTTCAGTTATTTCCCCTTCAGCTATCGCCTCTTCTGTTCTATATACTTGCTCTGCTAATGTCAGCTCAGAAGGAGACAGACCTTTTTTCATTATCTGTCGTAGTCTGATTAGAGCGGTTGTGTGATACAGCATTATTGTTTCCTCCTCTTAAAACCAAAAGTGTCCTCAATCAACACTTTTAAATCAAAACTATCTTTGATGTATTTCCAAACAGAGGAATGCTTTGTAGAGTAATACTTATAAACCATAACGTTTGCATACAGAGTTGTAACAATTCCTACTCCCCAAAACATGACATCAACCATATCTCCTATGAAGAAGTTATGCCCAAAGGCTATCCAATATATTATATGTGTTAACAGTAGAAACTTTCTTGAAATGTCATCAGAAGATTTCTTTCTTCTCACTTTGTTACCTTGCCAAACATATTTAAATCTTCCTAATGTTCCCAATGTGACCATCAAAAAAGCAAATACAAGTGCTATTGTTTCTATCATTTATACTCCTTTAATATTTTGTTGATTATTCTACTGGTGGACTGACTTTTATAATATGGAACAAACATCACCTCTTTTCCATTGTTTTTCATCCACTCCTCTCCAGGTATATGTGTCCAATCATCTGCATGACATAAAACATCAGGATTTAACACTTTCAATAAATACGTTGGGTCTAAATCGCATTGCTCAACAACCTTATCAATATATCTAATTGTTTTTGCAATTGCAGTTCTTTCATCAATTGTCATAACAGGCTTTCTTTTATATGATGCTATCACATCATCAGTTAATATGCCCACAACTAATATATCACCAAGCTTCTTAGCTCTCTTAATGAAGTTAATATGTCCTATATGTGGTAGGTCTAAACACATAAAGGTGTAAACTATCTTTCTTTCAAAGAAATTCATGTTGCTAAAACACCTCCTTTAGTCTTGTTTGGCTTCTTCCAATCGCTCCCATACACTAACGTCAAATACTCATCTGTAGGGCGAGGAGCTAAATATTCATCATTTCCTATTTTCACTTTTTCGAGAACATTAAAAAATCTGACAGGAGCTGAAAACACCCATCTGCCCTTTGTTTCATTACATACAATTTTATCTCCTCTTTGTGAGAACCAGAAAATATCTGTATGATAGACACGTTTTGCAACATGCCAACGAGTATCAAGCAATACAAATCTGAAGTTGTGTTTAATGAACATTTCATGAATCTTGGATTTGTTTGTATCATCTAACACTCCAATATCTATGTCTTTATCCCATGCAATAATGTTTTGCTCTCTCACTGCACCCAAACAAGTTCCAAATATTAAAAAAAACTTGGTGTTGCAAGCATCAAAAATTTCTTTAATTTCCCTCAACTCTTCTTGTGCTCTCTCAATAAAACTCTTTGTCATTTCGTTCTCCCTGCATATTCGTTTCTTTCGTAGCTCTCAAAGAAGAACATTCCTACAGGAGGCTCATGACTCCAAATAGCTCTCAGTCCTAACTCTTCTGTTCTGTCAGCAAAAGAGGACGAAACCATCTCATAGAGTTGCTGCTTGCTCGACCAGTGCCATTCTCCTACAATATACTGAATTCTCCTTAATGTGACTTTTGTTGTTCCACCCAGAACATCATATTCACAACCTTCACAATCGAACTTCATTAATTTGCACCTTTCTATCTTATTATCATTAAAGACATCATTCAATGTAATGAATCTCGCCATGTTACCATATTGAAACCATTCAACAAGATTATGTTCATTTTTATCACCAAGTGCTAAGTTAAAGGCGTGTATATTACAGTCAGAGGGATTATTCTTTATGTTCTCAATAAGTATATCATAATTTGCTGTCACTGGTTCATAAGTATATATTTCAAGCTTTTTCTCTAATGTGGTCAGCAATAGAGTAAAACCACCAACATGTGCACCAACAACTATAATCACATCACCATCTTGAAAAGAGATATTACTTATACCATATTCATCATGCTTCAAGACACTATCTAAGAGAAAGTCTTGTGGTTCTTCCTCATCTCGTGTCACTAATAATGTTTTTCCTGTAAATGTTTCCTCTTCTCTTGTGACTATACTCATTTGCTACACCTTCCACTCCTTTCCAGTTAATACTCTCTTCACTGCATTGGCATACACACAATTTGATTTTTCAATCCAATCTGGTGTCATGTTCTCTAAAACACCTGATTGAAGAGGCGTGTTAGCACTACCAAACAAATGAATTAAGTATATACAATCTGGTATATCATGAACATTCTCATCGAAATCGCTCATATCTTCCCAAGAGTAATACATAAATTGTTCGATTGGACATTTTCTAACTCTGTTCTGCTCTACATCATTTACTGCTTCTGATAACACTCTTGGGCCAGTTGATGCCCACTTAAAGTGATACCCAATAACTTTTGGATGCCTCACGCTTATCCTTGTAAAACTTGCATCTAACTGTCGAACAACTTTTTCTTTGGCTGCTTCCATAATACCAGAATGTCTCTTAGCTAAGATGACATGATTATTGCACTCCCATGTTCCAGAAGATTGCTGTAATGGAACAACGACCTCAACATCATCAGAGAAGTCACTAAAATCTTTTAAGGTGAGAGTGTCCAAATCAAGATATGCACCTCCATATTCATACAGTTTATCAAATCTGAGATAATCAGCAATCACCGCAGGTCGTGCCCACTCATCAACTTCTTCTATAAACGGAAGACTGGGCTGGTCTATGACACAAACATCAGCAATTTTTGTAGTCGACTCCCACCACTTGTTATCTTCAGGCACTACAGTCGCCCACACCAAAACTTTATCAGGATGCAGCACTCTCTTTGCTGATAATACTGCCAGATAAAACGGATAAATATATCTTTTTCCTGTAGAAATAAAATGTAGTATCATCTCTTATCCTCCATTTTACTCCAACACCTCCACCAACTGCTTTGCTACAACTGATGCTCTAAACCTTTGAGCATTTTGTCTCCCATAAACAGACAGTTCCTTGCCAGACTCATGTGTTTTAAGTATGGCATCTCTGACTTCTTCATAATCAATAATAGCCAACCGAAACCTATCAGGAAATTCCTCAATGCTTCTATATGGTATCTCAAGACCACCACCCACTTCTACTTGTTGTGGAAGAGCTGTATAACATGTTGGGACACCAATTGCCTCTGCTTCAATTTGAGTAGTTCCTTGTGCATCTTGCCGTGTAGGAAAACAGAAAACTCCTGCATTAGCCATCATATCCCATTTCTGCTCTTCTGAAAACCCACCTGCTTCAAGTATCTCCAGATTACTTAATTCTGGAATGGTAATCACTTTCTCAAGAACTTTTCTATGTGTTACTAAACAGACTTCCCAATCAGGATTGTTTTCTGCAAACTCTATCAAAAGCTCATGCCCCTTCCTTGTTACATTCTCCAGTTCAATTGGACACCCCATGTGTTTATACCATTTATACTCCTTCATATATTGTGGAAACCCCCAAGTAAGAACTCTTTTTCTTGCTCCTTTCCAAGTCCATTTGAAAGTATCATCTGAAATAGGTCTTGGTATTTTTGCATCAACTATCACCCCTCCTTTTTCAAGATAACCTTTCTCAAACTCACCAATAGGGACTATCTTGCCACCATTTGCTCTAAATCCATCCTGCCACATTTTCACACCAGCAAATTTCTTGTAGACAAAGAAGTCTATCCACGCAAGTCCTTTCTTTTTGAACATCCCACACAACCTTACAAAGTTGTCTATCATGTTTTCTTCCGTCACGAGTATCATAGGTTCGTCTGTTTTTCTAACAGCACTTCGATAATAAACACCACCTGATGCTTCGTGTCCCATGTTGTTCAACGCATCCACTATCCATTCTTGTAGCTTCAGAAAGCTATAAAAATTCAAAGACCACACTTTTATTTTCATTACGTATCACCTATATCCTCTTCATTTCACGTCACCATCCCTAATCCTTGCACCCCCAAGACAGCTGCCAATAACAAGCCCATGAGAAGTTTTATCCACTTCATGTCATGAGTTACTGCAAGCATTATGAGTGCAATATGACGTATCCCATCATAACAATCACCTTGCGTCATATCGTGTTTCATTGCCATCTCTTTCAGCCTCTTTTCCGCTTCACGCAATTCACCATTCATTTGTCACTGCCTAAAACAGTTCCTCCTCCTCTTCTTCGCCATAAACTTCCCGTTCATCTCTCTCACGAGCACGCATTGTTTCAACACTTGGTTTTTCTCTTCCTACATACAGTTCTTCATGTCTTAATCTCCTCTCCTCTTCTGTTCTCGGAAGTCCTGCTCTCCTCTCTCCTGCTGCTCCTGTCTCTAATCCTGTTCCTCTTGGTGGAAGCTCTTCATCAAGCTCTGGAAACTCTTCTGCATGCGACTTTCTCTCTACTTCTCTCAGCATTCGCCTGAAATACGGCATAATGTCCTTATTGATAGCAGTGCATCCGTGAAAGTATCTCAACTCACATAGCTCTGAAATGCCTCCACTGATATTCTCTATCATTCTCTCCAGTACATCTGCAACAGCTTCCCAATCAGCAATCGCAACTTCCTCACTCACTTTCCTCACCCCCTGACTTTCCTCTTTTCCTGTAAAATTCCACTTCTCCTTCCTCCATTATATCTTCAACTCTTCTCTTATGTTTATTCTTCGACCTCTTCCCCCTCTTCTGTGCCACCTTCAAGACCTCCTCTTGCTTCTTCCATCTCCTCTTCTGATACATCTACGGCAGATGTAGACAAGTCCATTCCTGCTGTCTTTTTCTCTACAAGCTTTGTAGCTTGTGCTTGAACTGCTTGCTCCACTGCTCCCATCATCATACCCGTGAACGGGTCTCCACCCATTCCACCAAACATTCCACCCATTCCTCCTCCTTTAGCGGATGCACCTGCTTGTCCTTGTGCTCGCTCCAAGTTCTTTATTGCCATAGTTGCTTTTCGATACATTGCAGCAAAACTATTGATTGTGTCCACTGCTTCATTCAGATTCTCCATGTTCATAGCATTTCTTGTCTCTTTCCTTGATTTATGCCTCACTTTCTCTTCTCCTTTCTGTTTTTCTTCCATTTTTCAACACCTCCTATTTTGTTATTACAACTATCAATGCTTTCTCCTTCAGTTCTACACTTACCGTTCCCTGACCAGGCTTTACCTGTTTAGCAACAGATTTAGCCACTGAAGTTAAAGACATTGATATTGAAACTTTGTCCATCTCTACTCTCATTACTGATGCGATACCTGTCCTCCGCAGCCTCTCCTGACTGGTGATGAGTGTCTGTATTGAAGCTGCCCATGCTCTTTTTGCTTCTGGTGATGTAAATTCTATTTCGTTCATTTTATCACTAATCCTTTCCTGCTATTATTATATCATCAAAGTGAAAGCGTGCGGTGTAAGAAGCTAAACCAGAAGTTGTAAAATCGACTTGAATTTTAATAGTTCTTGTTTGTCCTTTATATGAAGAAAGGTCAACACCTCCCTTGAACCATCCTACACTACGTATTGAATTTCCAGGAACAGTTATATAAAAACACCTCTCCTCTGGCTTAAAACACTCATACACTTTATCACCATCAACATAACACCTTAAATTTTTTCCCCATAAATAACCAGGAACATATGGCCCATTTGTACCTATTGCAAACCAATAAAAACTTAATCTAACTTTATTGGTGTTAGGCAATGAAACTGACTTTGATAAAAAAGGAGTTATTGTCGTACTATGAACGGGGCTGCACTTAACAGAATAACCTCCATCTTCTACACTCTGGTCACCACTAACTATCAACTCACTAAGTGTCCACCCCTGACTACTCCCATCATCAAAGTCAGACTTTTGAACATTAGCCCAGCTCTCTAAGTCCTCTACATATATTGTCGTTGGATGTGAATGACTTTCTAAAAGATTAGTATAACCAGCATCAGTATAAGCTTCAACCTTAAAGTTCCCAGCATCTTCTGATTCCCCAGCAGGTACTTCTCTTTCCACTGCTCCTATAAAATGCTTCACGTTTCCTGCACTTATTGCTCCAATCTTTCCATCTAAAGGAATATCAGATGTTCCTAAAAGCACCCAATTAGGTATTTGTTCAACTAACTTAAAGTATAGAGTAGCATCACTCGTATTGTGAATCCACAAAGAAAACTTTTGTCGAACAAAACCTGGAATATGTGTTTTATCGATTACAATTATAGGGTCATTCATTTCAGACTCAAATCTCTTCTCTCTCAACAAATTCAATCCTCTCAACGATTTTTCTAATGTTTCCATCTCTTTTTATACACTCCTGTTTTTTATTATTATGTTAAACTTACATTATATCCAGTTATTATCTTTAGCTCTGGAAAAATTAAAACTGGTTCAGAATATCCAGGATACATCTCTGTTAAATGCCCTGTTCTCCCTCCAACTTTCAGTTTAAGTGTTTTGTCTGCTATTTTATCATAAAAATCTGTTATCGTATATCCAGGATACATCTCACTCGCATATTCGTGTAAAAATATACCATACGTTGCCTCCAATTTATTACTAACAGTAACAGGTATAATCATCATCTTTGCTTCATAAGAACTCTTTAACATGTTTTCAATCGTTATCATTGTTTCCCCAATAGACTCAAGTTCCACCTCTATTTTTGTTCCTGCAAAAATATCCATAGTGACCCCAATTGTAGGAATAACCCCCACTTCAACGGACAATCCCAAATTTTTTGCTCTCTCTGTAACACTCATCAACTCTGCTATGTTTTCTGTTTTCAACAATAAGTTTCTTTCAACATCCTTAAACTCAGGCACTGTAACAACATTCTCTGTTTTCAAAAATAAATCTTGAGAGAATATCATCCCATGATGCACATAAATACCTGGCTCTACACTCAAGAGTAAATCTTTCTCAGCAAACCAATTCATCATTTGTAACTCATACTCAGTCTTTAATTGCAAGTCTTTAATTATGGTTAATCCTGTTGGCACTGATACACTATACGCAGTTGCTAATTCCAAATCTTTAAATGCTGCAGGAGGCTCATATAAAGATATGTCATATGTGGACAATAACATTAGCCCCCTATCCATAGAAGGTATATATGGTTGACCAACCCCTCCAGCACATTCTGCACATCGCACACCAGTAGGTCTGGGATTAACTGGGATATAGGGGACTTTGAACTTAATTGGAAAGATATGAATACTTGGAATAGATGGAGCAATGATTATTTCTGTTTCCTCGTCCTCATCATCATCTGACATTTATCTTTATGTCACCTCCAAAGAGTAGTTGACCACAATGCTATTACTTCTTACTGTTTGATTGAGATACTCACATTCTATATCATAAGTTGTCCTTAATCCACTTACTGCATCTAAATCTGGTTTGTATCCCACAGATGGAAAGTCTATCAGACCTGTTGATTCTGGAGCATCAGGCTCAGCAGGCATATCCACCTCAACAGTTGGGTTTATCCATTGCGGAAGCTCCATCTCAGGAAATATTGTAACAGTTTGAGACGCAGGTTTTGGAATTATAGCATCCAATACCTCTGCTATAAATATAGATGCTACAGGTGTTAATATAAGACCAACAACCCCTCCAACTGAAGGCTTCTGTGATAAGTTCTCTATACCCTTTCCAATAGCGGGAATTGCAGTATTAACTATGAACAGGTCTTTGAATTTACCTCTTATACTGGTTATCCAAGAACTTATCATTGTATTAAAACCATGCACAAAAGTACTTGGAATGTTACACAATGCGTTCCATATCGAAGATAAAACACCTGCTATCCAATTCAGAACAGTCGAAAACGCATTGAGTATCCATCTAATTGCTACAATGATTCCATTGTATAACCAATGCCCAAAATTATATATGTTCTGACCAATCCATGACAATCCACTACCTATCCATTGCAGTCCACAAGTAACCCATTCTGAGAGTTTATCCCATGCATCCTTGAACTTGTTACCCATCCAAACCATACCATCATATAACCACTCGAAAGCGTCTTTTATTTTTGAGCCAATCCACATTAACCCATTCATTATACCTTGTCCCAATTGACCATACGTTTCGCTTAACGTTTGACCAATTGAGCCAAGCCAATCATCGAACTTTGTCCATCCGTCCTGTAAATCTTCCCATATTCCCATGTTTCGTGGTTACACCTAAAACAACTTTACAGTCATTTTTATTCCTTCTGATGTGAACTCCACTTTCATAGAGTTCCTTGTCCTCTCATCAGCACCCTTAAATATTGCTCCTATCACATCATCTTTAGGGATAAACATTTCGATGTTGTTCCCTACTGTTTGCCCTGTAATGTTTGGAGAGATTTGCTTCAATCCCGCAAGGATACCTTGAGTCACATCTCCACCCATCATTCCGCCCATTCCTGCACTCATTTTTCTTATATCACCTCCTGTTTTTTTATGTTGCCAAGACCCAAAAATTAGCCAGTAGGGTCATCCCACCTGTTGGATTACTGGCAAAATAATCCCAGAATTTCAGCATCCAGTTATAGACATACATCATAACTACTTTCAGTATGGAAATCAAGTTAGCTATGATTGACCCTGCTTCAGTCTTTACTGTCTCGATAGCTGAAGCCATTGCAGTTGATACTGCTGTTCCAGCTCCAGCTATCACTCCCGCCATTGTTTAGTTCCTCCTACTCTATGTTGGATTTATTTTTATGTTGTAGGTCACAGTCAATCTCCCTCCGTTAGGCACTATTGTAGCAGTTATGACATCTCTCGCTATCATGAAATACTGTGCCGTTCCAACCATCGCTGTTAAGAACCAGCCTATCTCTCTTACCGTTATATCTGCTCCAGAATTGTTATCGAAACTCCTCTGCACTGTGCAAGTTGCTGGTGCTCCACCATCTGCTGTATAGCTTCTCGTGGTCACCCCATGAGTTAATTGCCCACTACCAGTTCCATGACTTATCTTCCCCTGTAAGTTGTGTTGAGTCCATCCCCATGCAGTATTACTCGTTCCCACCAACACTCCAAAATTGTCATTACCTATTGCAGCTATTACACAATAATCCCCTGCGTTTACCTGACTGTTATAAGCTATGTTTTTAGCTGCTCCTCCAACCTCTGTTACCGAAAACCCCGCTGCAGCATCACATGTCATTAAGAATCCACACATAATAGCTGCACTGGCGTTGTCTACAAATGTCTGCATTGGCTGATTGAACTGCTTTACTACATTCCCATGCTTGTCCTCCACTTTTATCCCTATCTCTCCACCTATCCCCATCATAGGCTCGTCAGTAGGCATAAGTGGTATGCCACTATTTACCTGTCCTTCCTGCCTCCTCTCATCCTTTCCTACCATTTTTTATATATTCTCCTCCTTTGTATATTTTCAGTCCCCCTTTCATCTCCTCTGAATCAAAAAAAATATGAGTGGAGGAGAAAGAAGGAAAACCTCCACACCATACTGTCTTTCTTTGTTTAAAGAGGTATAACACCCCCTTAAACCCTCTTCTTCACAAACCGCAGCACCTAAGCGACCTTCTGACTTGCCAGAACAGCCTCGACTACTGCTGTTATAGCAGGCTCCATCAAATCTCCATAGCTTGCTACAAAACTGGCAGCAATACCATCACTAATAGTCGTAGCCAAGCTGGGGTCTTCAATCTTTTGTATGGCTTTGAAGACCTTATATCCAACAGACCTCAACATGCCACGCATGCCACTACCAATATCGTCTGGTATAGCAGGCACTATCACTTCAGTGTACAGGTCTTCATACACCGTAAAACCTGTTGAGAAGTTTCTACCAGCACGGTTTCCCATCCGTATTGCTGCATCGTCAGTTAGATACCTCGCCCTGAGACTCGCTGCAGTCTTATCTGCTAAACTTTGTGCATCTGCTGTTTTAACCATTTTTCATGTCACCTTATGGCTCAAAACGGCAGCATGCCACGCATCCCTCTGAACGCAGACCTACCGAACTTCACGACTGCACCAACTACCAGACCCATAACCATCACCAACGCAATGGTTTCAGCGTTCTCAGCAAGCACCGTCATCATTGTGCCTATCACTGTAACGATGGCATCCACTACATTCCCTATCATATAACTTATATCAGCCATTTGGTTGTTTCACCTCCTAAGTTCTTCATGGTCACACCATTGTATTTTATTTTATATAAACCTTTCGTTACTATGCAGATATAGTAATATGTGACTAAAATTTTAAGCTATACTACACCGCATGTCACTAACGCTGCAGTAAAATAGAAAATTTTACTGCAGCGTTAATGATATGTGATATATATTATACCTTATATATTACTATATACCTCTATATATAAATGTCATATAATACCCAATTATATGACATAAAATTCGGTATAGCCATTCTAAATACTTATTTCGCTCACAGATTAGTAGATATGCATATAAAGGAGCTATCCTAAGACCTCAATGAGCAATCGGAGCTCAAATACGCAATATCGAAAACGCCTCAGAACGGTTTAAATTTCCAAGCTACCTACTACCCCCCCC
>Ga0209986_10001873_pt1 | contig 19831 bp, 31 predicted proteins | sample BlataG_FD_183168 | JGI IMG/M metagenome (GOLD analysis project Ga0209986, IMG submission 183168) | Deep subsurface microbial communities from Black Sea to uncover new lineages of life (NeLLi) - Black_00105 metaG (SPAdes) (version 2) | ecosystem: Environmental > Aquatic > Marine > Oceanic >... | reverse complement strand
ATTTTGAAATCTCTTAACCTTATTATCAAGGATGTCCCGTGCAAAAAACACTGGTTTTAATACATACTCACATCGTATGCATGTATATTTTAATTTTATTAATTCTGGTAGGGTTGTATCAAACTTGTCAGTAATCTTAACGATTAAAGACTTAATCCTTGTTGCTTCTCTAAGCACGTCAAGCTTTTTTTCCGTTGATAATTCGTTGAACGGTAAACTTACCATCCATTAATCAACCCCAAGATTATAAACAGACCAAATAGAAAAAAAAGGAAGATGATAATCATCTCCAACATGTTGGTCTTATTTATTTCTTCTTCCTCCTTTACTTTTCTTCTTTAAGTAAGGAGTTATTTGTTTTTCTTTTATATCTTTTCTTCGAGCTAACGTTGCCTTGACGAATTCATCCCAGAACCATTTATCATTTAAATCATTTATCCAATAAATACCTTCTGGAGATTTTAGCACGTGTGCCTTGAATTCATGTTCCTCATCTTGAGAACCCTTGTTTAAGACAAATTCTATCAAGTAGTCTGCATCGTGGCTTAGACTCTTTTGTAATGGTCTGTTCAATGCTATTTGCTCTGCAATTGCAGATAACGTTTCTGCATCTGATTTTATGACTTTTTCACTATCTTCAATGGGATCATAAATCTTGGTTCCTTTCTTAGGATAGACATCTTCCATTCTGGCAGTAATCATTGTAGTTATCTTGAAGAGCTTGCCAATATAAAAGAATCCATTAATTACCTTTTTTACTGGATCATTTATTTGAGCCCAATCTCCAGCAGTAACTGGTCTGGTTCTGTCCTTAGCATTCTTTATTAACCAATCAATTATAGAATATGTTCTAATAGCACTGATACCATCAAAAACAATTGCACCATACTCATCTCTGTTATCCGACAGCTCATTTATGAGCTTGTTATTGGTCTTGAGAATCTCTTGCACTGTTCCTTGAAAATCTACCGTAACAATTTTACGTGATTTTGATTCTTTTTTCAGAGCAACTAATTCTCTTGGCTTTAGTGATTGTTTTACTTTTTTTGAAAGCATTAAAGGAAGCGTGGTGGCATGTAGCTTGAGACATACATGTGTTCCACATAATTTTCCCCATTCTTTATAGGTAGATTTTAGATTATCTACCCTATCTTCCATGTCGATTCCAAGAACTTTTAAACCAGTTTGCCGTGCCTTGTCTATCCATGCTGCTCGTGATTTTCCAGAACCAAAATTACCACCAAGAATGATGGTCTTATACCCCTTATCAGCCGTGGAAAAATCAAAGTAATCATCACTCATTAACAGCACCTAAAAAAAAATAAGGGAAATTATTTTTCCCATTCCTCTTTCCATTTTTCGATAGTTTCTTCTGGAATATCTACATTCTTTTGCTTTGCTATATCTTTTAGGGCTGTTATTGAATTTATACCTAAATCAAATGCTTCTTTCATTTCTTCCTTTGCTTCTGATACCTTTTTATCCAAGGTATCCTCTTCATCTTCTTCTTCATCTTCTTCCTCTACTTGTTTTGGAGGTTGTTTCTTAGAAGATTTCTTTTTCTTGGATGTTTTAGCCTTGGATTTAGATTTAGATTTCTTAGGTGGTTCTGGTTCTTCTTCCTCATCTTCTTCCTCATCTTCGTCCTCATCTTCGTCCTCATCAGATTCTTCATCTTCTTCTTCATTAGACTCTTCATCTGCTTCTTCTTCATCTACTTCTTCTTCATCTGCTTCTTCTTCATCTGCTTCTTCTTCATCTTCCTCATCTTCAGTATCTTCATCTCCACCAACATAGAACGTGTCAATCATGGAGTAAAGATTACCATTTACATAAGTATTACCATCATCTGACTTGGCTTCTCCTATGCTCATGATTTGAATCAAAGCTATGACTTCAGTATTAGCAAGACGATTTGTAAGATACTTGTAAACACATTTCTTTGCTATTTTGCATTCACTACAGATACCTTCACAAGAAAACTTGGGATTTTTCTCAACGTAAATTGCTGGATCAATCTTTTTACCAGCTGTTTTTAGATATTTTGCCCATTCAACAATCTTTATGAATGGCATACCTAATGACTGTGGGTTGAGATTTGCAGAGATTCTAACTGGAACGTCATCATCATCTACTCCTAATACTACTGAAAAGGAATATTGAAGATTTTCGTTATCATCAAGCTGTTCAAATTCCCATAATCCTTTTGGTTTTCCCTTTTCAAATATTTTAGATGGTCTAAAATATAGAACGTTCCCAGAGTAAACTGCATACTCATATTGAACGGGATCTTCTGGATCAAGATCATCAATAGGAATTGCAAATTCATTCAACTTGTCAATTACTACCTGTTGCTTGTGTTTTTTATGACCTTCCAAGCTTCTGAACGTGTAGCTATTTGTTCCATCAAACCAAGATGCACGAATATCAATACCTTGACCAAAGATAGATGGATCAATCTCAACTTCTTTGCTTTTATCCCGAAGATGATATCCAAACTTTACGATACCAGCAACGCCTTCTGCATCCCAGACATCATCCTCTGGATGAATGACTGCTATTTTAATGGCATCCCCAGGAGCAAGCTTATACGTGCCCTTTTCTTTATCAAAAGTAGTGTAGTCTGTCGTCCCAACGCATATTAACTTTTTCAAGATATCCATTTCGGCAAGTCTTTCTTCCGCACGTTTTTTACGTGCTTCCTCTGTTATTTTACCAGTAGCAAATTTTATACAAGAAACTATGCTACTTTTAGATTCGTTCTTATCTTCATAAACAGAACGAGCAATTTCCTTAGCCTCTTTATCGCCAACTTCAGCAAGAGACTTCTCCAATCCTTTCCAATTTGATATGGCTTTCCAAAAAACATCAAATTTGATGGTATGGAGCTTTTTTAACATTTCTTTTTTACTTAAACTCATGTTTTTCATATCCGTTTATACGTTTGTATTCGTTTGTAACGAACATAATTTGTATGAATGGGAATCTATATAAGTTTTTCTGGGGAAAATCTATTGAATAAATTTGATAATTACCTCAAAATTTTTAGATGAGGAACCTTATAAGGTTCAAAAATAAATACCATGAGTAGATGAACATGCCTTTCAATATCAAAGATTTAAAAAAACTGGATAAAGAGAGAAAAAAACTTGCTAATTCTTTTATGGAGGGGGCAGATGAATACGCCCAAACCTATGCCGATGGAACCATTTTTCACCGTTACTTATATGATTGGACAAAACTTAAGTCCAAAGACCCTTGGCTACGTTCTGTTGAGGGAGAAGATCATACTTTATTTGTAATAGATATAGACATTGCTGGCAAGGTAGGAATTGAAAAAATAATTGAGGAATGTAAGAGAGAGAAGATTCCCTATCCTACAAACCTTACTCCAGCACAATCACGTATCGTAAAATTAGCAGTTTCCTCTAAAATAACTAAAAACATTCTCAATAATGAGCTAAAGGGTTTGAATTTCTTCATGAAATTATCTGGGTCATCGTTTCATCTTGTCCAGAAATACCAGAAGCGAGTAAGCCCGCATTCATTTGAACCTATTTTTGATAATTTATTTAGTAACTGGGCTCAAACTTCAAAATTTTATTATAAGGTTTATGACATACGAGGTAAGAAATATGCAATTTTAATTGATAAAGTTGGAACGCATTTCAAACATCTTTTCACTGGACCATACTCTGATTATTTCAAGGAGCCAGGCACGTATCTCATTCCCGTATTCAAGAAAGACTTTGATGATCCAGAAACAATACTTAGGGAAAGTAGGATAGAAAATCTTAGGCTGGTTCCAGTAAAGATTCCCCCTCTTGACCCAGAGCTTGAGAAAATGATTGATGAAGAAAAGTCATTCATAGAACCTCAAAAACAACATCGGAAGAAGCGTGTTCATGCGGTAAAAATGCAAAGAGATTTAAAACTCATTCCTTACACTGATTACATTGCTGACCAAGAGGATATCATGGAAGAAAAAATAATAGGTTCCGAACGTGCATGTGTCGTGGAAGCCTATAGAAGAGCAAAGGAAGAGTCTGGTATATTCTTTGAACGATCTGTCATAGCACGGTTCTTATACTGGGAACACACAAAAGATTTAGACTTGATAGCAAGATTCTTTTATGATAAAGTAAATGATGAAGCAGATAACACGCCAGATAATTGGCATAAAATGGTTAATGGATTGTATTATTCTATCTATACCAGAGATGGTAAGGCTAAATATAAAGACACGTGGTTATCTGAAAACATTATCAGAAACAAGCTATGTAATAAAGAGTGTAACACGTGCACGGAGTTCATGTCTAAAACAAAATTTAAAGGGGGGGAGGATTGGGAAAAAGTTTATGAAAAGGTTCGGAAAATAATTGCAGGCGGTAATCATTCAGAAATTTGGAAAACCACCAGAGTTGGCGTAACTACTGCTACAGTCCTGGAAGCAGTGAAAGCAAACAGAAAGATTCTCGTAGTAGAACCAACCAACAAGATATGCGAAGAAGTGTTTACTAATATTTATAAGAGAGCCAAGGAAAAAGGATTTGCATTCAAGGGTGCTGTAGTGGGAGCCAACATGAAGATATGTCTCAAGTGCATTCAAGAAATAGAAGAAGCACGAAAGGAATCTGGAATGAGTGGCTCTCAAGTATTAGAGATGATGAAGCTACCTTTTCTCTTGAAAGGTAACTGCATATCATCAGATGAAACACAAGAATGCCCTTATTATGACTCCGTTTTTCCAAATGGAATGGCTGTTACTCCTCACGGAGATGAGACTCCCTTAATAGAATGTGATTTACACAAGCAGATATGTGCTTTGGCTACCATATTACAATTTCTACCATTTTATGACGTGGTTTTCATAACATATGATAAATTGAGAATCTTGTTTCAACAAGTATTTTCGTCTCCTTTTGAAAGCTTGGAAAGCAACATCATAATTGATGAATTTCTAAGTAGATTTGATATAGTATTAATGGATGAAATATCCAGATTTATTAATTCTCCTATCATAGAGCTTCCCCTCTATTTAGAACGATATCGAATAGATCAGAAGACTTATAAGATGACCAGAGAAAAAACGGTCATCAAGGATGTCTTCAAGAATATAATGTGCGAAGAAGGGACAGAAAGAGAATTCTTGGAGAATTATATAATAAATAAGGGTAGGAAACCATCAGATAACTTGATAATAAAAATACTCGATGAGTTTCTGGATAAGTTTGGGAACGTTCTTGATCGTTTCCCAGAAAATACATGGGGTAAAATTCTTAATCCCATTAATCCAGAGCTTCAGTATCAAATTCAAGAACGCTTTTCTGCTTGGTATTCATTAATCGTGAAGCTTTCCAAGCCACCTTTCAATCGGTATTTAAGAACCATAACAACCATAATGCAGATTCTATCCCATAAAGAAGTATTCATAACTAATATCACCAACGAAAGAGATGTTAATAACATAGTGATGAAGATAGCACCAGATTATAATGGAATAATAGAATTCGTGCAAGCATTTGCTGAAATGAAAGGTAAACAATTACTCATAACCGATGCAACCATGCCATTAATTACCATGAAGAGTTTATTCAACGTTGATTTTCAATTAGAAAATGTAGGAGATCCACGTGGAACGTGTGATAAACAACTCATCATACCAGATACACAATCCATAACTCCTCGACAAATAATAGCAACAAGAGAAGATTATTATAAGAAAAAACAACTCATAAAATTTATAAACTCCTTATCTGAAACTCACGGATCAAAAAACATAATGATTGTATCCCAGAATAAGGATGTTGCTCGTTACTTTTTACATCTCCAGAAGAAAGGAGATATTCCAGATACATTCACGTATTATAGGTCAGCAGATACCATAGGAGTGGAGTCTGACTATAGGATAATGTTAGTAGTAGGTGCTCCCTTTCCACCAAAAAATGCCTATAACTGGCTGGCGTATGTATTCCAAGAACGTGGTCTGTTTCCTCATAAGACTCTTGAAGAATTGAATGAAGAATTATGGTGGCATGAAACAAAGAGTGCATTCTTTCAAGCAATAGGTAGATCTAAAGATCCAGATGTTAAGGAGAATAGTTTAGTATATTGTTTTGGCATACCTCAAGGAACGTTAATGACATTACTTGAGTTACCAGTTCCCATACCTAAAATATATAAGCTCGCTCAAGTCAATAGGAAGCAATCTCATCTCATAGGAAAACTCTGGAAAGAAAAAGGATTCATAGTGCATGGAGTATTCTTCAAGCTCATGGAAAAAATGATACAAAAAGACGTTAAAAAAATAGATAAACGGAGGATTCCGCATCAATTTAGAAGTGAACATTTCCTCCACAGGTTACGGATGGTTCCAGATGAAGCCTACATATTCTTTAACACGCTACCAGCATTTAAATATTCTGCTTAGTCTTTAATCCATTCTCTTCTATCTTCTTGTGAACCTTTTAAATGCTTTACCTTATATATTGCTGGGGGTCGTTTATGACCCATATACATCATCTTACCAGCATGGGTTTCACATGTTCTTACTCGTGGAACGCAACCACTACCAGGATGGCGTTTTAATCTCTTTTCAGAGATTTTATTTCCACAAATTGCACATCTATCTTTATCTTCACTCATTTTACATCACATCATAGACCATTTCTCTTTGGATTGGGTAGAAATCAAATTGTAACTTTAATACATGGAGTATATTAAATGAGGTGTTAAAATATGCTTGCCCAATTATCCGAGAAATGAATCTATTCATCGTTTTCTATATCCTTTAATGCTGCTTGTATTTCTTCATCAAGATATTCTGCTTCCAATTGCTCTCTAAGTGGTATTCTAACATCCACTTCTTTCCTAACACAATATGTAACGAAAGAAGTTATGTTAGGAAATTGTTTTCCCATGGCTTTTTCTGCTACATCACAGAGTTGCTTCAAAACTGAAATGTTTCGATATTCTTTTTTTGGCATTAATCATCAAGTCCTTATTACTCGATATATACCACTCTCATCCATCATATATAAATTTTTCCTCCACATCTCATCCTAACACACGGAAGACACACACTCTCATACTTGATGATGTGGGTAAAATGACATGAATCGGCATGAAATTGATTTTTACCCTTTCTCAAATTGAAAATGAGAATGTAAAACTTTTTTCGGGGACACCACAAGATTTAAATAATGGGTTACCTAAAGTTATTTACGGTTATTATAAATAACCAAAAATGGTCGTGAAATAAATGCAATCATGGACTGGTAAAATAACAATCTACCATCATAAGGGTAGAAAGAAAGGAATAATATCAATTCCAAAGAAAATTTCTGGGCAATATGAAGAAAGCTTTGATGCCACCATTTACTTTGATAATGATAGCAAAATTATTAATATCCTTAATGATTATCAAGAAATTATAGATGATATGGAATGGATATTAAAATTATTTAGACAATACTATGGACAAAATTTTATGCCTACTGAATCAGAACGAGAAAAACTTAATGAATTGGGGGAGAAATATGTTTCCAAAACTTGATAAAAAGAAAGAAGAAACTTGCTCAAAATGTGCATTACCAAAGGATTTATGTATTTGTGAATATGTAGAAAAAGGAGAACTAGTCCCAACCCTAGAATGGGGAAAGGGAGGTTTTGGACAAATGGCAAGGCGAGAAGCAGAAAAACGTCTTCTTGAAGCCAAGCAGAAAAAAGCCAAGAAAGCAAAAAAGCCCCCTCGAAAACCCAAGGAAGTCAAGGACTTAGACCCCGACAAGCTCATCAAGAAAATACTCTCAATGAAAATAGCAGATTACCCCTCACTATCAGTAGTCTTGAAGCAAGCACACACGTATCATAAACGAACCATTTTCACGCAAGTTGTAACCATAATCAATAAATATAAAGGAGAGTTATGGGTCTAATGCAAATGCCACGAGTCGTTGACATCCACAAGAAGAAAGGAGTTAGAAAGAAGTTTGACATCTATATTGGTCGCTCCGTAAAATACACGGAATTTACCCGCAATTCTAAATGGGCTAATCTATTTTATGATAAGCTTGATGCATATGAAAAGTTTATTAGAGAAACAATTCTCTGGGATCAATTAGGAGAATTAGAGGGTAAGATTCTGGGATGTTGGTGTTTAAATACAACGGAAATAGAGCCCATAAAGTGTCATGGGCAAATATTAATGAAACTCTTTAGGGAGAAATACTTATGAGGAGGTGATATGATGACAGAAACTGCAAAATGGATTTATGAAGCAACCAGAATAGAAGCCGAATGGAGTAAGAGAAGAATTGTGCCTGAAAAGTGGGAAGAAAGGGATGAAGCATTCCGACAACAATTCATGAAAGTTATTGATAAATATTTTAAGAATGACTTGCCAACTCCAAAGGAAGCACATGATTCTTGGATGGATGCCTATGAAAAAATGGGTTGGAGATATGGAAAAGTAAGAGACCCAGAAAAGAAAACTCATCCAGACATGGTTCCATTTGAGGATTTACCGAAAGATGAACAAGATAAAGATGCTATATTTCTTGCATTTGTTTTTCTTGCAAAAAAATTACTGAATAAATAATAAAAAAATAGTAGGAAAGGATAGCCCTTTCCCTTTTTTTTCTTAGGGGGTAAAATTATCATTTTTCCGTATAGAGGACATCAGATGAGTGAATATCCTAAGCTATCATGACATTACTCATTTTTATAGATTTTGGGTCTTCATCATTTCCACTACATTCAAAACAACATTGCTCTAACGTGTTTAATATTGCAGATTCTAATGATGATTGTAGTTGTTTTATCATTTTATGTCTTCCCTTTTTTTGGTAACAACCATGTCTTTGGTAACTTCCAAATCAGCAAACACGTTAGGGGCTTGATGTTTCAAGATACCCAAGACTCCGCATGCAACGTTACGTATTTCCCACTGTGCAGCCTTGTCTCCACGTAACTTGATGAAATGTCTCCACTCACGGAAGTTAGCAGTCATTACCATCTGTGTTACGCATGCATTTGGTATGACGTATCGTGCATCTTCCTTTGGCACGCCTTCATCAACCAGATGTTGATAAAATTCTTGTATCATCCTCATTACATCCATGGTCTTTCCAGAATGATGTAACAATTTATTCATGCTATCAAAAGAGTGCGGAATAACGAACCTAAATCCACCCTCATCCACGTATCGTTGACTCTGTTGCGTGTAACTTGCCAGTCTATGTCTCACTATCTGGTGAGACGTTACCCGACTGATGCCACTGATTCTAAACGAGGCACATGCATGTTCTATCACGGATTCATGACCGAATCCAATTAGCATCTTAATAAATTTTCCAGAAGAATCAGCAGTCTTCTTATCAAATGAAAGGTAAGAAGTCCTACCAGCATCTTCTATGTGCTTTTCAGCATCTGGAGTTATCCATAACAATTCTATTTCTATCATTTTATTTCTCCTTTTTCATTAAATCTTCAACATGCTTTTTTCCCTTTTCTGTTAAACTAATGAACGGGCTTCTAAATAACCATATTGGTATATACATTAGATTTCCTGGCTTCTTTTCCTTGAATTCTTTCTCATCAAATTTGTCAATACATTTCTTATGCACGCATATTCCAAATCGAATGCCCTCACATTTGAATCTCCAAAATTTCTGTTCCATTATTGTATGTGGTCTATAAATATAATTTTCAAAGTGCACTGTCTTTTTTCCACAGATTGCACATGGAAACCCAGCCTTTTCTACTGTATGAGGGTCTTCAAAGTAAGGATCTTCTGCCAGTTTCTTCTTAAATTCTTTATCACTCATTATTTTTGTCATTCTTTCCATCTCCATTTATCTTCATGTTTTTTTAAAATAGCACGCAACTCTTCATCAGTTGCTCCTTGCTTCATTTTAAGATGAATGGCTTTTACCAGCCATTCCCTTATATGTAATGTTCCTTTATAATAAGCGTGTGCCAACGTTAACAATTCCATTTCCCATCTCCTTTATTGGGATTCCCCAAAACGTATCCTTACCACTTCTATTCAAGAGAACACGTATTTCAACGACATTACTTGGGTGTAAATATTCTACAATAGGTTTAATGGAGCCTCCAGTCGTTATTACATCATCAACGATGTAATTATCTAAGTGTGGTCGTGGGATACCATAAAACTGCCGTCCAGTCTTATCTGGTTCCTTTCTCCAAATTATGTATCCACTTTTTTTCTTTTCCAAGTAAGCGGATGCATAAGCAACTGCAAGTGCTCCAAAGAATTCCATTCCATGTAAGTTACATGGAGAAATAGTTTCAAGCTCAAGCATTAACGTCCACATGTCCTCTTTATTTGCTATCATTATCCTAAAATTCCAATAGCCTTTTAGGGGCTTGCCAGAGGTTCCAACAAAATCTCCTTCAAACCAATACTTTTCTTTATCTATTTTTCTCAATACATCTTTCTCCTACATTTTTATACATCCAAACACCTATATCTAAACAATTAAATATGGTAATCATTACTTCTAATCCGTTACCTTTTTCCGTGGTAATATCTCCCCAATTTCTATCTTTCATTCTATTTTCTCCACGGGAATGAACGCTTGGAGATGCATTTGTTTTTCCCCTTTCTTCTCGTAATGATAATCAACATCTGGATCTCCTACATCATATGGAGTTATTCCAAACACGCTTGCAATTTGATGCACTGATGACCAAAGAGCATCCACGTATTTTTCTGGATAAATATCTCTCTTGGATGCTAATTCTATGGGCTCTACCTCTCCTCTAAATGATTTTATGAATCCTTGCACCTTACCCGCAGTCAAGATTTCTGAATCGTCCAACGTGTCATCCACGGTCAACTTAACATGTTCTATTACCTTACGAGCAGCTTGCACGTGTTGAGGAGTGGTCTTTGTATAAGATTCTGGGTCTCTCTTCAACTCCATGAAAAATGCATAATCCTTTAGCCTACCCCTTCGTTTCATGATGATGTTTTGATATTTTTGAATGATTCCGATGATTGCCTTGCGGGTTTCCTTAACATTCATTTTAATTTCTCCGCGAGCTCCTTTTGTAAGTCTTGTTTTATCTGAATATAATTTTTAATGGTTTCTTCATTTCGTTGCATGTCTTTTTTATATTCTAATTGAATATCTTCACATAATGCAGAAAGGCGGGCGTTCTCCTCTATTAATTCATGCCCCGTTTGACGTTCCATTTTAAATTCATGTTTCAACTGCGCGTTCTCCGCTCGCAGGTTTTCTTTCACGCCGTCCATGATGTCAAACACTCGCTTGGTTTCTGTCCACTTGTCGTTCCATGCCGCTACTTGTCCCCGCAGGTCTAAGTTCTCCGCTTCCAGCCTATTAATTCGATGGTCTCTTGCAAGACACGTATTTACATGTGATTGTATTTTATTATTAATTGATTCCTTGAGCCGCGCGTTCTCCGCTTTTAATTCCTTTATTTGTTTTTCTAATTTTATTATTTCGTCTATAAATTCATCTGTAATGAATCCCATTATTTCTTCAACTCCTTTTTAAACGTAATAAAGTTTAATATTTTTTCACGTTGTTTTTGAGATGTAAATGGTCGAATGGCTTGCCATAGGTTCTCATGTTTTTCTTTCAACTGCTCGTTCTCCACTTCCAGCTCCTTGACACGCTGCCGCAACTTCTTTACTAAATCACATTCGTTATTAGGATATTTACATCTCCAATTCGGCTGCTCGCTCATTCCCTTGACCATCTCCCTAACAAATAACTGAGTAATCCAACAATTAACATTAAAACTGACCAAATTATCTCATTCATTCCATCACCTTTTCATTAACGTCCATGAACTAACTCCTTATCATTCCATTCAATGTAAAATTTTCGTTTACGAATGATTGCAGGTTTGAATACCCTATGAATTTCTTCTGCTGAATCCATGGTATTCAAGTCAGCTTTTATATGTCTCAAGTAAATGAAATTATCATCAACTCCAACATATTCGCCAATAAACCTAACAATGCAATTAGATTCCGATTTATCATCCGTTGAAGAATGATCCCACGCATCAACTACCCATACACTCATCTTCTAACGCCATCCTTGTTTCTTCTTCAATTATTTCCTTGCATTCTGGATTGATTTCAAATCCAATCACGTTTCTTTCATTCTTAAGAGCCATTGCAGCTGTCGTGCCATTACCAAGAAACGGATCAAGCACTACCTCTCCCTCGTTAGACCCATTAAGGATTAACATTTCAACAAGATCATTAGGAAGCTTGGTCTTATTTTTTTTCACGCCTTTTCTATAAGGTCGTTTATACTGTAAGAGCACGTCTTCTGGATAATGTATTTGCTTGTTAAACGTGAATTTTTTTTCATTCTTCACCACGAAAAGCACGTGATAATGGCTACTCGTCCATCTATTCTTCGTGAACACTCCAAATTGAAACTTCCAGATGAGATGATTGATGGTTACAAATCCCACGTCTCGCAGTGCTAACATCACGTCAAGAAGATAATTCCATCCAGAGAACACGTAAGCTTGTCCATCCTTTTTTAAGATACGATAAACTTCAGTAAGATATTTCTTAGAAAAATCATAATAGTTTTCAGTTACTTCAACATATCCATCAACCACGTTACTTTCATCTCTATTATATTGGCTTCCTACCTTGTCAAAATTAATCTTGAAAGGTGGATCACATATTGCAAAGTGGGCTGATTCATCTCCTATGTAAGTTTTCATCCCTTGAATGCAATCTTCATACCAAATAAATGATCGTGCTTTCAATCTTTTTTCGTCTCCATCATGGTAAATTCAGACTCTTGGGAAAGAGAAAATGCTTTCATCTTTCTCATTACTTCTTTTGCAAGATTATCCCACTGGGTCTTATCAGATATTTCATCATTAACCCCCTTAGCAATAGCCCATCCCAAGCAGAAATTTAATAACTGCAATTCATTTTGGGTAAACGTTTCACAATGACTATTTTCATTTACTTTCAAGCTTACTCTATTAACATACGCATTAAATCGTTCCCTATTTTCTCTATTTACCAGTCTTCTACCTTGACTTCTCTTACATCCAGCAAAATTCCAAAGCACGTCCTTTATCCATCCCTTTGCTTCTGTCAATCTATGTTGGGATTGGGTAAGGTTTGCTTCCCACTCTTGCATGGATAATTGTCTCACGCTCTTCTCCATGAGCGTATTGGTTGCTTGCATCATCTTATATATGCCAACCATACGCATATCTGCTTCATTTAATTCTCTCTCAGTCATCATTCCAACCTCCAAGAGGAAATGGAAAGAATGGAACTTTAGGTTGCTCCGTTCCTTCAGTATGCATGGAAAAAATTATATATTGCACGCCATCTTCCAATTTATGCCATTTAAGTTTTTCATCCATGAATTTAAAATCATCAATGATCTTATCTGGTTCACTGGGATGTTTTAACACGAACCGTGGGGTTTCATCTTTCATGATGATATCAACATCCATCCATGGCTTATCACATATAAGGCATCTAATACTTGGTGGTAATGGATGTGTTCCTACTGGTTCTACCCCACCAAACATTCTTTTACCTGTAAATGTCCAATACATTCTCCTTATTATTTCTATCTTTATTACTTGATGTTTACATTCATTCATTTACTTGGCATCTCCAAGTTTAATACATCATATCCACAGTGTGGACAGATGATACCGTTATTCTTCCACTCGAATGCGGTATCTTCTTCTTCATAGCCACAGTTAGGGCACGTTCTTCTCATTTCATCATCCTCCAAAATACTTGTTATATCCTTGCACGATTGCATCAAACAAGATAAATCCATACTCCGTTATCTCATAAAAAGAGAACGGTTCATTAAAAGTTGAATGTTTCTTAAGATAATTTTGCAAGAACCCAGCAACTTCTAACTGCTTCACATGTCTAATGATTGAATCATAACGCATGTTCACTCCATTTGCTATCTCACGGAGTGTAAATTCTTTCTTCTTACTATTACACATGAATTCCATCATCTTTACTCGCGTGTGGAATGATAGGGCTTTCATGGTTTGTGCTATAAATTCATGCGTGCTATCGCTCATAATGCAAGCCCTCCTTTTTATCATATATGGAATAGGCATACTCAACCACGCATAAGAGCGTGAAGATTTCCCATAACCACATTCTACGTAATTGTTTTTCCAATACCTTTATTGGTTTCTTCTTTTTGAATCCTATATTTACTCCACAACATATTTTTCTATTGCTCAACTTGTTTCACAACCTCCATTATTTCTTGAAAACAATTCTTGATAACATCTGGCGTGTTGCGTTTCTTTCCTTGCATCCCTTTTATTGATATCTTACCAGATTCGTATATTTTAATGTAATTTTTCTTCATGTATATGATCATGCATTTAATTGGATCATCCTCATCTTCATCCTCAAGGTCGCACTTCAATTCTCGTGATGCCCATTCTATTATCTCTTGTTTAACTTCTTCAGAAGGTCGCACGCCACCTACCGAATCAGTATCTTCAAAGGACACGTGCATTCCCTCGCTTTCACATTTTTCTTCTAATTGATCCAAGATGCTTCTTCCATGGGATAAGATACATTCTCCAACTACTATGGCAAATAAGAAGAAGCCCTCGAAACTGAACGCTCCATAGCAAGATACTAAGAAAATCTTGAGTGCCATCTGAATGTTAAAATCTCTTGATTTAAACCATCTTACACGAATATCCCTAAAGAATCCATATAATTCTCCAACAAATCCTACTCGTTCCTTACAGACCCAATGCGTGGTCCCTGGAACCACGTTATCACGACATGTTTCATGAGGGCAATTAACCGTTTCAACTGATATGTTATATTCTTTATGAATGGTAGGATATAGGGATGCAAAATCCATTATGAGAAAATTAAAATAAATTCCCATTATTGCTTTCACGTTTGCTCCTTTATACTTCTTTCCATCTATGACTGATACCGTGCAAGCTTCTCCTAATTGATTTAATTCTTGCCTATTAGGTATCATGTTTTTTTCTCTAAACACGTGCGTTAATAAAAAGTTAGTATGCCAAAATGTTATGCCCCTACGTGATAATTCTGACATGTTCACGTTTGCTATTCGCATGCAAAGAATATAAACTTCCATGGTTTCTTCCCATAATTCTCCATTAAGAATACTATCTTCCTTATTGTAATTACCAAGCTGCCTATAAAATCTATCTGGTATTGGCGTTTCATCTTCTATCTTACCATGCTTGAGGATCGCCATAGACACGTCATCAAGCCCATCTTTTTCATAATGCCCCTTATATATATAATTCTTCACTGCTTTCATTGAGAACCACTTATAAAGATCAACGTGAATCTTTCCTTGGATGCGTGCTTCTGCAATATCATCTTTCTTGATGTAATCGGGTCTGCAAAGGAATGGAGTAGGAATTCCAAACCACTTACATCGTGAATCTAAATAGGAGATATCAAAGTTATCTCCGTTATATGTGAGTATGATTGGTGGAGCCTTTCTGATTAATTGAATGGTTCGTTTTAATAATTCTCTTTCATTCTCAAAATATTCTATCTTCCAGTTTTCATCATCTGGATGCCATTCATCTGGCTCCCGTTGACGTTTCAACATCAACGTGAGTTGTTTTTTATTTGAATAAGTATAATGAATTGAAATAACTGGCTGTTCAGCCTTTTCCCACGAAGGGAAATATCCAGGTTCGTGAAGCACTTCAATATCAATCGCACACCACGGAAGTTTAGGTCTCCGTGCGGTAAAAAGTGGCATGAATTCATCTATCATCTCTTTCTGGTAGTCCGACATGATTTTTGAAATATTTTTGTCGAATGATACTTCCACTGGTTTAATCCGTTTATTTTTAAGCTTGTATTCCATGCCTATATTAAATCCAGCATCAATAAGTTTTCTATACTTATACTGAACGAAGTCAGCCCAACAAAAATTCTTTGGTTCTTCATCTTTCTTAACTAAAACGTTTCTGAAAAGCGTTCGTAATCCTACTACTTGCTTATGATTTCTATGATCGTAATATCCACCCACGTCCCCAGGTGATCTGGCAAATACTTGCAAGTATTCTTTCCATTCCCCCGCTAACATGTCATATTTCTTTACTTTTTTCCATCTCTTGATGCGTCCTTTTCTTCTTTCTTGCACCAAGAGTGATATGGTTCGTGGATGAGCTATGGTATAAAAATAAGGTTCATGTTCTTCCATGAAATTAGAAAAAAATTTAAGGGATTGGCTCTTTTCGTCATACATCCAGAGCACGACTTCCCCCGTTTTATATTTAAACTGTGATTCAAGCAGAAACAGATTAATCGCATCCTTATGCCTTAGCCTTTTTTGGCTTGGTAGATTTTTTTGGTTTTTCTTCTTCTTTCGTGGATTTTATTTCAGACTCCACGATTCCCAATACCGTCTTACATCTAAGACAAATCAAACACTTATTAATCCATGCTTGTTTCTTGTATGATCCATTACAGTGAGGACAATTCTTGAAGTCTGGTCTATAGCCAGCTTCTAATACCTTATCTCCCACTTTATATTCTTTTTTACTCATTTTTTTCATCTTCTCCAAATAATGATGCTATGCTTATTGGATATTTATCTTCTTCAATTTTCCATTCAATCCATCCAGTCGGTGCACTCCATCCATCCATATTAACGTTACATACTATCGCCTCCATTTGGTCATGCACTTCTTGTCCTCGTCTAATGGTTTCATTATAATGTTCCAGTAAATGTTGAGCAAATGATCTTCCACTCCCACGAGGCGTGGTAAGTAAAATATGTGGCACGTTAGAAATGATTTCCGACATTTTTTCTAACGCTTCTTTAATCATGGGATCGTTTTCATGAATATTACTCATTTCATCATAATCTACTTGTCGAATTTGATGTCTTGCATTTCTTTGTTCCCATGCTGCTGCATCAGCCCGTCTTCTAATATCAATTGCTTCTCTCATGTTATCTGGATTCACGACATATAATCCACCTACTGATTCTTCAGTAACCCTTGATGGAAGATCATTAAATCCATCATCGCCAATATCACAAAAATCACGAGGAGCACAATGACAGCATCGAAATTTCATGTCAGAAATGTTTTCCAATAATGCTTGCAAGTCAAGTATTTCTGGTTCAGATGCTTCTAATGCTCTCGTGAAATAGGTTGGATGAATGTAACTATCACATTTTTCGCACTTTCTGCCCCATAGAACATTTCCAATCTCTTCATAAAGGGTTTCCTTGAGAGTTAGCCCCCATCCTTTCATCTTTACCTCATCTCCATGGATGAGAAACAAGCAACGTAGTTGGCATTCTTCAGTTTCTTGAATGAAGAACATCACGTGTCGCACGTTATCATGAAAGTAATCTATCACGTGAGCATCATGTTCTTGAAATTCCGCCATGAAGTCTTCTTTTGCATCTCTCATGTTTTCTTCCAGACCATTTGGAATCGACATGAGCATGTTATCACGTCTTTCATTGAGATAAAAAAAGAAATTATTTCGTAATGATTCATTTGGTTGATTCTTAGGAACTTCTTGGGCTTCTTCCCCATATTCTACTACATGCTCTCTAATACGGATAATTGCTTCCAAGACATCACGTAATTCTATGCCCACTGATTGCGGTATTTCGGTAAATTCGATTCCATCATCCACGGAAAATACTGGCACTGGATCAAATTTAGGCATTACATAGATACTATTTGGTGGAAGGAATTCCACACTATATATGTTTATGCCATGTCGAAGAAATAAACTACTCATGTCTTCTTCAAATCGTCCAACAGAGCCAGCCATCGTGGGATTTTCTTTATAACGTTGTAATATATAACCAAACATGAGTTTCTTGGTTTCTGGTAATACTGAATGGTCATGTTCCTTATCTGGAGTAAAGAAACAATAAAGCACGTGTTCTAATTGTGCTTTAATATCTGGGCAAAGTCTTTCTCCAAGAAATAAGGCGTTTAATGTCGTTGCAACTATTGCTCGTTGTTCTGCTTGGAATGGAGATAAAGACATGTCAATATAACATGCCAAATCTTCTGATGTTCTTATATTTTCCATATTTTCTTTCTCCTTTTCTTTTTCTAAAAAATATCGAGCCCAGCGATAGAAGTTACTCGTTCCATCAACACGAAGCACGGATTCAGCAAATTTACAAACATCATTCTTTGCTTGAATCCATTCATTAAGCTCCGCCATATATTCTGGGTAATATGACAACTTCCATCCCTGGCTCTAATATACTATCTAAATCGAGGCGTGTTCCAGTGTCTTTTTCAAGCACTGCATACATTTCTGATTTTAATCCTCGTGTTTCCAATAGGTCTTTAACCGACCTTTGTTGTTTTAATACAATTTCTTGTTTTATGTTATTTTGGCTCATATTTATCACGCAAATATCTTTCAAATTCTTTCATGTCAACCTTATCAAGTAAGATTAACAATCTTTTATCCTTTTCGGTTTCAATCATCATTCGTGCTATGCGAGCACAATATACCAATTCGGGATTATATCCCTTTCGTTCTATCTTGAATGGTATGAAAGCTGCACAACCTTCACACGTTCTTTTGGAATAAAATGCACATTTTTTATCTCTGTCCATCATCTTCTTCTTCGTCCCATTTTCCATTCATATCCACATTTCGTGCAGACATGAACATTTTCTAATACTTCAAATTGCGTTAATCTCTTACATATAGGACAACGCTTTCTTGAAAATGTTTGACTTCGTGATATCTTGGATTTATCTTCGCTTTTCTCTTTCATTGCAAGGATGCACCACACGAGAACATCTATCATTGCTATTGTAAAGATGATGATTGCAAGCATCATCACTGCTATCATGTCAGTCATGGGTATTCTTATGCATTTTAAAGTATATAAGTTTGTGTGGGGAATTACTTTCGTTTTAAATGGGCTTGTGTTCTATCCGCATCTGACTTACATCCAGAAGAACAGAACAGTTTTCCATCTTCTATAATTACTATTGGAGATTTTGTTTTTAATTTTGTAATATCCAATAATGTATTACCACAATATTCACATGGAATATCTAACCATTCTTCTGGAATTGTTTGTAGCACTACATCCTTTCCTAAATTATATATAGAAACGTAGCTAAGGCTGGGTTTTATTCCCGCTCGTCTTCTTGCTACTACTGGCACGTGAATGATGCCTTGACGTTGCACCTTATGAGTGCCATAATAATACGTGGAACGACTCCTACCCATTATTAATTCGCCTTTCTCATCAACACCAAACACGTATTCATTTAATTCGATGCCACGAGGAGTGGTAGTCTTAATTATTACCGTCTCATTAGGTTTAAGATCAACTACTTTTCTTATATTGTAATCTTGGCTTTCCATTTATTCCACCATAACTTGATTCGCAGTAATAATGGTAATTTCTTGCCACCATATCCTTTTAGTAATGCTTCCCTATAGAATCTCAATTCTCCATCCTTGCTTTTTAAGAGGCTTCGTTGGTCTTTAATAGTGGTTTCTAATTCGACACCCCTTACTTGGGATTTTTGAAATCGTTTTTGCCAGTCTCGTGCCCGTTTATGAGCCGATTGAAACATTTTCTCCCATTCATAGCGAGCCTGTTCTCTTGCTTCTAACTTGGTAGCCATGGCACTAACTACGGCTTTAGTCTTACATTTTGCATTGGTATATTTCATCTGAAGAAGACGAACCTCACTTAATATCCAATCCAAAACCCTATCTTCCATTAGATCCATAATTGGTTGTGGTAAATATCCATTAAAAATACAAATA